>Ga0213835_100144_pt1 | contig 88251 bp, 75 predicted proteins | sample SWPATP01_FD_160576 | JGI IMG/M metagenome (GOLD analysis project Ga0213835, IMG submission 160576) | Coastal seawater microbial communities from Marineland, Florida, United States - SWPA TP0 #1 | ecosystem: Environmental > Aquatic > Marine > Coastal | place: USA: Florida | collected 2016-08-05 | reverse complement strand
TGCCTTGTGCGCGATTTTCGCCTTCGATAAAACGCTTCATGTGGCGCCATGGTTATGATGAGATACTGGCTCAACGTTTACCGAAACGGTTTCGTTTACACGGTCTCGCGTTTTTACACAGCCTGGGCCGATAGCGGACGGTCGGCAAAAATCAGTGTACTCCGCTGTTGCCTGCTGAGCAACTGTAGGATTTTGTTAGGCGCTCGTAATGTCGAATATGAACTGCGCGGGCTTCGCAGCGAGCCGATGGAAACCACCATCGAGCATTTCCTCGACTGGCACTTCAAGATCAAGGACCACGAACTGCCGCGATTCAACTGCGTGAAGGTAGGCGGCAAGATCATCCCCCAGGAGAAGAAATACTTTAACGACAAAGGGGAATTCAACTACGGACTCACCGTGTACCCCAGGAACGACCGGCCGATCCTGGTGGCGTCCTTAAGGGAAGAAGTCGTCTATTTTCCAGGCACCCATTGTTTCGTCCTGAATGAGATTACCAAGGGAATCGAAATCTGCCTGGACGAAATACCTGCTGGAATTCAGTTATTCGCCACCGTAAGGCCCCATCCCGAATTGAAATACAAGGAATTAAAGCTCGACTCGGTGGAGCAGCATATCCATGTCCGAGACCTTGTCTTGTTTCCAGGACAAATCGTCGAGTTTCTGTTCCAGCCCGCCCCGGTGGTCACAGCAACCTGAATCCGATGCGGGCGCAATGCCGTGGAATGCCAAACGCCGGCGCCAACGAAAAACGCCGCTGCAGGCAGCGGCGTCGCACTCGAGCCGGGCTGGCCTGCTTAGGCGTTGAAGCCCTTGCCCTCGCCCGCCAGCCGCGCCAGCAGCGGCGCCGCCGTCCAGGCGTCGCCATGGGGGCCGCGCGCAAACGACTGCATCGCGTCCAGCACCTTCGGTAAGCCGACCGTGTCCGCATACAGCATCGGGCCGCCGCGGTGCAGCGGGAAGCCGTAGCCGGTCAGGTAGACCATGTCGATGTCCGAGGCGCGCAGGGCGATGCCTTCTTCCAGGATACGCGCGCCTTCGTTGACCAGGGCGAACACCAGGCGCTGGACGATTTCCTCGTCCGAGACCTTGCGCCGCTCGCCGCCGCCGGCCTGCAGCTGCGACATGATCAGCTCGTTGACCACGGGCGACGGATACGCGGTGCGGTCGCCCGCCTTGTAGTCGTACCAGCCGGCACCCGTCTTCTGGCCGAAGCGGCCCTGTTCGCACAGCAGGTCCGGCACCTTCGAGTATTCCAGGTCCGGCGTTTCGATATAGCGGCGCTTGCGGATATACCAGCCGATGTCGTTGCCGGCCAGGTCGCTCATGCGGAACGGCCCCATGGCGAAACCGAATTTCTCGATGGCCTTGTCGACCTGCTCGGGCAGCACGCCTTCCTCGAGCAGGAAGAAAGCCTGGCGCAGGTATTGTTCGAGCATACGGTTGCCGATGAAGCCGTCGCAGACACCCGAGACCACGCCGGTCTTCTTGATTTTCTTCGACAGCGCCAGCGCGGTGGCCAGCACGTCCTTGGCGGTGTCCTTGCCGCGCACGATTTCCAGCAGTTTCATCACGTTGGCCGGGCTGAAGAAATGCATGCCGATCACGTCTTGCGGACGCTTGGTGAAGGCGGCGATGCGGTCCAGGTCGAGCGTCGAGGTGTTCGAGGCCAGGATCGCGCCCGGCTTCATGACGGCGTCGAGCTGGCGGAACACGGTTTCCTTGACGCCCATGTCTTCGAACACGGCTTCGATCACGATGTCGGCCTGGGCGATCTCCTCATAAGAAAGCGTGCCGCTGATCAAAGCAATGCGCTGGCCCGCTTTTTCCGGCGTCAGCTTGCCCTTCTTGACCGTGTTTTCATAATTCTTGCGAATCGTCGCCAGGCCCTTGTCGAGCGCTTCCTGCTTGGTTTCGAGAATGGTGACGGCAATGCCGGCGTTCGCGAAGTTCATCGCGATGCCGCCGCCCATGGTGCCGGCGCCGATCACGGCCGCCTTCTCGATCTTGCGGGTCGGGGTGTCGGCCGGCACGTCCGGCACCTTGCTGGCCGCGCGTTCGGCGAAGAAGGCGTGGCGCAGCGCTTTCGACTCATCGGTCTGGGCCAGCGCCAGGAAGCGATCGCGCTCGAATTTCAGGCCATCCTCGAATTTCATGTCGACGCTGGCCGCGACGCATTCGACGCATTCGAGCGGGGCCGGGAATACCCCGGCCATGGCTTTCACGGTATTGCGCGAGAACTGGAGAAAGGCTTCGTGGTTCGGGTAGTCGACTTTCAGGTTGCGCACCTTCGGCAGCGGACGGATATCGGCGATGCTGGCGGCAAATTCGACGCTGGCGGCGACCAGGTCGGTGCCCTCGGCGAACACCTTGTCGAACAACCTGGTGTCGGCCAGTTTCTCGGACAGAATCGGGTTGCCCGAGACGATCATGTTCAGCCCCTGCTCGAGACCGACCACGCGCGGCAGGCGCTGGGTACCGCCGGCGCCCGGCACCAGGCCGATTTTCACTTCCGGCAGGCCGATCTGGGCGCCCGGGGTGGCGACGCGGTAGTGGCAGCCGAGCGAGAGCTCGAGGCCGCCGCCCATGCAGACACCGTGGATGGCGGCCACGACCGGCTTCTCCGAATTCTCGGCCGTCGCGATCAGGGTGTGCAGGGTCGGCTCGGTCAGCGCTTTCGGCGAATTGAATTCGCGAATGTCGGCACCGCCCGAAAACACCTTGCCGGCACCCGTGATGACGATCGCCTTCACGGCCTCGTCCTGCGCCGCGCGGCGCAAGGCGTCGACGGCGGCGATGCGGGTGGCCATGCCCATGCCGTTCACCGGCGGATTGTTCAGGGTGATGACGGCAACGCTGCCATGCACGACGTAGTCTGCACTCATGTCTCTTCCTTTGTAATAGTTGAACCAGCAAATTCCACTATAACGCCAAAAAGTACGGTCGTGTTATTTCATCCACCCAAAAATCCCGCCGCGGCGCGATCGCGCCGTCGCGCTGGCCCGGCGCTCAGGGATTGGCTGCCTGGACGATGGCAGCCGGCTGCTCGTCCAGGCGTTTAGGCCAGGTGTAGACGATCTCGGTCCATTTCATGACGGGGGCGCCATCCTGCATGGCCGGTGCCAGCTTGCACGCGGCCACGGCGCGCATGGCGGCGCGGTCGAAGCCGCGGTGGCCAGTCGACTTGAGGAGCTTGATGTCGGCGACCTCGGCCGTGGCGCCCACCAGCACCATCATGCGCATCGGGGCCAGCGTGCTGATGTCCGCCGGCCTTTCCTTGGGATCGGGCCATTCGGGACGGCATGGCGTACTGGCGCTCGCCTCGGAAACCGTCAGGGCGCCGGCGCCAAGCATCGTCAAGAGGGCCGCGACGCGGCGTGCGGCATATGGGCTTTGCTTCATGGCAGGATCTTTCCGGGAAATGGTGGGGATATTACTGCAAGGAAATATGATTCTACACGAGCGGTATGGCAGAATGCATCCCCGCTCGCTGTGGAGCGTCGATGACCGCAATCGTGGAGATGGAATGGAAAAACTCGTCAAGCACCTGATGCGCCTGTACCTGATGCCGGGCATGCTTGCCCCGGAACTTCTGACTGGCCGCATACACGGCCTGGAGACGCAGCCGGTCTCGCTGGCCAACCTGGACGGCATGACGCGCGCCATCGTCATCCCCTTCGACCCGATCAAGCATGACGACGAAGGGGCGCACTGGACCCGGCTGTGCGAATGCGCCCATGTCCTGCAGACGGCTTACGGTTTTCCGGCGCCGGCGGTGAGCATTTCGTCCGGCAGCGGCTACCGGCTCTGGCTGTCGCTGGCAGCCCCTGTCGCGTCAGCCGACGCGACGCGCTTCGTGCGGCTGCTGTGGTCGTCCTGCTTCCCGGAGTTGGCGCAGCCGGGCGCCGACCTGCAAGGCGCGATCGACCTGGCACCTTGCCGCGACGCAGGCAGCGGGCGCTGGAGTGCCTTCATCAATCCGGGCATGGGCGCTTCCTTCGTTGGCGAGCCGGGACTGGAAATGGCGCCGCCGTCGAGCGCGCAGGCGGCTTTCCTCGAGCAGCTCGAATCGATCGAGCCCGCCGAATTCGCCGCCGCCATGGCGACCCTCCAGGCCGCGCTCCCCCAGGCGGCCGCGACAGCTGCGCCCAGGAGCGCGCCTGCGGCCAGCGCGCCGGGCGAGCTGCTGCTGCGCGACGCCACGCTCGAAGACATCGTGCGTCACCTGCACGCCCTGCACATCGAGCCGACCTTCCGCCACCTGCTCCCTTAAGGGCGCGGCACGAACTCCATGGTCCAGTTGGTCTCCCAGCTGGCACCGCCGTCGTTTGAAAACGCCTGTTCCCAGCGCGGATGCGCGCCCGGGGTCGCGCGCCAGGTGAAGCGCACCCGGATCGGCTGGCCGTCGAGCACGTCGTCGGCGTAGAAGAGGCCGACATGATCCTGGAAAGCGCCGCGCACCGGCACGTCGAGCGCGGTGGGCTGGCGGCCGTCGAGCCACCAGATCGACCAGGTGTTCGAGGCGGCGCAGTAGGAACGCATGGCGATCGCCCGCACCTCGCCGTCCGGGAAATGCAACAGGTTGTCCTCCAGGTTGCCGAAGCCGCCCAGGGTCTTGACGGTGGACGACAGTCCCGAAAATTCGGTCCAGTCCTGACAGCCGCTCAGGCGGCTGTTCAGGCGCCGATGCCGGACCGTCCAGTCGCCGATGATGAAGTCGAAGTCTGACGGGGCGCGCGGGTCGGGCGGCAGGGGCATGGATCGGCCTTCCCGCTCACGCCGTCGGCAGCACGTGGTCGCGGTACTGGTCGCGCAGCCGGTTCTTCTGGATCTTGCCGGTCGCGCCCATCGGCAGTGCTTCCGTGAACACCACGTCGTCAGGCGTCCACCATTTCGCGATCTTGCCCTCGAAGAAGGCCAGCATGTCCTCGCGCGTCACTTCCGCCCCAGGGCGCTTGACCACCACCAGCATCGGGCGCTCGTCCCATTTCGGGTGGGCCACGCCGATGCAGGCCGCCTGCAACACGGCCGGGTGGGCCATGGCGATGTTTTCCAGGTCGATGCTGCCGATCCACTCGCCGCCGGACTTGATCACGTCCTTGCTGCGGTCGGTGATCTGCATGTAGCCGTCGGCGTCGATGGTGGCCACGTCGCCGGTCGGGAACCAGCCATCTTTCAGCACGTCGCCGCCCTCGTCCTTGAAGTAGCGCGAGATGATCCACGGGCCTTTCACATACAGGTGGCCATAGGTTTCTCCATCCCACGGCAGTTCCTTGTCCTCGTCGTCGACGATCTTCATGTCGACCCCGTAGATGGCATGGCCCTGCTTTTGCAGGATCTTGCGCTGGGCCTCCTTGGGCAAGTGGCGGTGCTTGGCCTGCAGCGTGGAGGCCGTGCCCAGCGGCGACATTTCGGTCATGCCCCAGGCGTGGATCACGTCGACGCCGAGCTTGTCGATCAGGGTGTCCATCATCGCCGGCGGGCAGGCCGAGCCGCCGATCACGGTGCGGCGGAAGGTGGAAAATTGCAGGTCGTTCTGGATCGCGTGGTTGATCAGGCCCAGCCAGACCGTCGGCACGCCGGCCGAGAAGGTCACGCCCTCGGACTCGAACAGGTCGTACAGCGACTTGCCGTCCAGCGCCGCGCCCGGGAACACCATTTTCGCGCCCGACAGCGGTACCGAATACGGCAAGCCCCAGGCATTCACGTGGAACATCGGCACCACCGGCAACACCGTGTCCGCCGAGGACACGTTCAGCGCGCTCGGGGTACTGGCGGCGTAGGCGTGCAGCAGGGTCGAGCGGTGCGAGTAGAGCGCGCCCTTCGGATTGCCGGTCGTGCCCGAGGTGTAGCACAGGGTCGCCGCCGAATTTTCGTCGAACAATGGCCAGGTGTACTCGTCGCTGGAGGACGCGATCAAGTCTTCGTAGCACAGCAGGTTGGCGATTTTCGTCACTTGCGGCATGTGGGCGCGGTCGCTCATCAGGACAAAACCTTTCACGGTCTTGCAATGGGCGGCGACGGCCTCGACCAGCGGCAGGAAAGTCAGGTCGAAGAACAGGTACTGGTCTTCGGCATGGTTCACGATGTAGGCGATCTGTTCCGGATGCAGGCGCGGATTGACCGTGTGCATCACCGCGCCCGAGCCCGAGACCGCGTAGTACAGCTCGAGGTGGCGGTAGCCGTTCCAGGCCAGGGTCGCGACCCGGTCGCCCATTTGCACGCCCAGTCCCTGCAGCACATGGGCCATGCGGCGCGCGCGCACTTCGCATTCGCGGTAGGTATACCGGTGCAGGTCGCCCTCGACGCGGCGCGACACGATCTCGTTGCCGCCGAAATGGCGGGCGGCGAATTCAATGATGCTCGAAATGAGCAGGGGCTGATTCATCATCTGGCCCATGAGCGGGCTCTTCGGATAGGACATGTGCGGGGTCTCCTGTGGACGAAACACTAACTTCAGTCGAGTGTCATTCGGCATGACGCACTGCGTCAAGACGTTTCGATGTTGCGTCGCAGCACGGTCGTACTATTCCGTTACCGGATGTAAGGCCGATTGCGGATCAGGCGTGCGCGAATAGAATGGCCCGGGTACGGTAGAATCGCGCTGTTTCCCCGCATTACACTATGGAGCTGCCATTACGCCTGACGAACTTCAACTCACGAACGGCTTCGCCGCGCTGCCGCCGGCCTTCTACACGCGCCTGATGCCGACGCCCCTGCCCGCCCCTTATTTCGTGGCGGCCAGCGGCCGCGCCGCGGCCCTGGTCGGACTCGACGTGGCGGCGCTGGCGCAAGAAGACCTGGTCGCCGCTTTCACCGGCAACAGCTTGCTGCCGGGTTCGACGCCGCTGGCGGCCGTCTATTCCGGCCACCAGTTCGGCGTCTGGGCCGGCCAGCTGGGCGACGGGCGCGCCATCCTGCTCGGCGAACTCGACGGCCCTACTGGCCGCATGGAGTTGCAACTCAAGGGCGCCGGCAAGACGCCGTATTCGCGCATGGGCGACGGGCGCGCCGTGCTGCGCTCGTCGATTCGTGAATTCCTCTGTTCCGAAGCCATGGCCGCGCTCGGCATTCCGACCACGCGTGCCCTGGTCGTGACCGGTTCGAACCAGCGCGTGATGCGCGAAAATATCGAGACGGCGGCCGTCGTCACGCGCATGGCGCCCTCGTTTGTCCGCTTCGGCTCCTTCGAACACTGGCATTCGCGCGACAAGCCCGATGAACTGCGCGTGCTGGCCGACTACGTGATCGACACCTTCTATGCCGACCTGCGCGCGGCCGCCAATCCGTACAAGGACTTGCTGGCCGAAGTCACGCGCCGCACCGCGCGCATGGTCGCCCACTGGCAGGCGGTCGGCTTCATGCATGGCGTGATGAATACCGACAATATGTCGATCCTCGGCCTCACGCTCGACTACGGCCCCTTCGGCTTCATGGAAGCCTTCGACGTCAACCACATCTGCAACCACACCGACCAGGGCGGGCGGTATTCGTATGCGAACCAGGTGGCCATCGGTCACTGGAATTGCTACGCGCTGGGCAACGCCCTGCTGTCCCTGATCGGCAGCGTCGACGAAGCCCAGGAAGCGCTGGACGTCTACATGCCGGCCTTCGAGGCGAAGATGGACGAATTGCTGCACGCAAAGCTCGGCCTGGCGACCGTGGCCGAGGGCGACCGCGACTTGTTCGACGGCTTGTTTACCATCATGCAGGCCGGCCACGTCGACTTCACGCAGCTGTTTCGCCGTTTGGGCGACCTCCAGGTCGATGCGCCGCAGGCCGATGCGCCACTGCGCGACCTGTTCATCGACCGCGCCGCCTTCGACGCCTGGGCCGTGCGCTACCGCGAACGCCTGCGCGGCGAGGCCAGCGTGGATGGCGAGCGGCGCGCGGCCATGAATCGCGTCAATCCGAAATACGTATTGCGAAACTATCTGGCACAGCAGGCGATCGAACACGCGCAGAATGGCGATTATGCCGGCGTGCGCGAGCTGCTGGCCGTGCTCGAACAGCCGTTCGACGAGCAGCCCGGCAAGGAACACTATGCCGCGCTGCCGCCGGACTGGGCGGCCCACCTGGAAGTAAGCTGCTCTTCCTGATCCACAAGAGAAAGACATCATGACCGATAAAGTGACCAAGACCGACCTCGAGTGGCGCACCCAGCTCGACCCGATGGAATACCAGGTGACGCGCCACGCCGCCACCGAGCGCGCCTTCACCGGCAAGTACTGGGACCACCACCAGCACGGCATCTACCACTGTGTCTGCTGCAATACCCCGCTGTTCGAATCCGACGCCAAGTTCGACTCCGGCTGCGGCTGGCCGAGTTATTTCCGTGCCCTCGATCCGGCCAACGTGATCGAGAAGACCGACCGCACCCATGGCATGCTGCGCACCGAGATCATCTGCGCCGTGTGCGACGCCCACCTCGGCCACGTGTTCCCCGACGGTCCGCCGCCGACCGGCCTGCGTTACTGCATCAACTCCGCCTCGCTGCGTTTCGAAGAAGTCTGATTAGTTAGGGCACCATGAAATTCCTGTTCGACTTTTTCCCGCTCGTCCTGTTTTTTGTGGTCTACAAGATCGCGAACGGCAATGAAGCGGCGGCACTCGCCATGGCCGATCACTACCTGGGCGGCATGGTTTCCGGCGGCAAGATTCTGATGGACCAGGCGCCGACCATGCTGGCCACCGTCGTCGCCATCGTCGCCACCGTGCTGCAAGTGGGCTATCTGCTGGTGCGCGGACGCAAGGTCGACGGCATGCTGTGGGTGTCGCTGTTCGTGATCGTCGTGTTCGGCGGCGCGACCATTTACCTGCACGACAAGACCTTCATCATGTGGAAGCCGACCATCCTGTACTGGGTCTTCGCCGCCGCCCTGCTGGTGAGCCAGGTCTTCTTCGGCAAGAACCTGATGCGCACGGCCATGGAAGAAGCGCTGCCGCTGCCGGACGCCTACTGGCCGCGCGTCGGCTATACCTGGGTCGTGTTCCTGTTCTTCCTGGGCGCGCTGAACCTGGTGATGGCCTTCGTGGTCTTTCGCGACGACATGTCGGCCTGGGTCAACTTCAAGGTGTTCGGCATGACGGCGATTTTCTTCCTGTTCACCGTCGGCCAGTCGCTGCTACTCATTAAACATATCCCGCCGGAAGAAGCATGAACCAAGACAATCGTATCGAACGTATCCGCAGCGCTCTGCAAGCGGCGCTCGCGCCCACCTTGCTCGAGCTGAGCGACGACTCCCACCTGCACGCCGGCCATGCCGGCGCGGCCTCGGGCGGCGGGCATTACAGTGTCAAAATCGTCTCGGAGCGCTTCCAGGGGCTGAGACTCGTCATGCGTCATCGACTGGTGTATGATGCCGTGGCCGAAATGATGCGGGCCGAGATCCACGCCCTCGCCATCACGGCGCTGGCGCCTTCTGAATCGGACTGAGGCCGGTTCAGGATCGCTTAAGGAACATGACGCACAATTGAACGCTCTGTAAAAGAACTACTCTAAATCTCGTCCAAGCAACTCCCTCCACAGGAATTAATAATGACTTTGAAGCCTGCACGCCTGCTGTTAGCCTTGACCGCCGTTATCGCCGCGCCCGCATTCGCGCAAAACCTGGCCGTCGTGAACGGCAAGGCCATCCCGACCTCGCGCGTCGACGCGATCGTCAAGCAGGTCGTGGCCCAGGGCCAGGGCCAGGATTCGCCGCAACTGCGCGAAGCCATCAAGCGTGACCTGATCTCGCGTGAAGTGCTGATGCAGGAAGCCATCAAGCAAGGTTACGACAAGAAGCCGGACGTCAAGCAAGCCCTCGACAGCGCCCGCCAGGCCATCGTGGTGAACCAGCTGGCGCGTGACTACATCGCCAAGAACCCGGTGACCGATGCCGAGATCAAGGCCGAGTACGACCGCTTCTCGAAGACCCAGTCCGGCGAGAAGGAATATCACCTGCGCCACATCCTGACCACGACCGAAGACGAAGCAAAAGCCGTCATCGTCAAGCTCAAGGGCGGCGCCAAGTTCGAAGACCTGGCCAAGACCAGCAAGGACACCGGTTCGGCTGCCAATGGCGGCGACCTCGACTGGGCAGCCCCGTCGGCCTTCCCGCCTGAATTCGCGGCCGGCTTCACCAAGCTGCAAAAAGGCGGCGTGACCGACACCCCGGTCAAGACCGGTGCCGGCTTCCACGTCATCAAGGTTGACGACGTGCGCGCCGTCAAAGTGCCAGCCATGGACGAGATCAAGGGCCAGATCGCGGAAAGCCTGACCCAGAGTAAGCTGGCGGCCTACCAAGAGGAAATGGTCAAAAAGGCAAAGGTGCAGTAAGATGTTTGCCACCGGCGCCGTCGCTGGCGCCGGCTTTCGTCGCCAACAGGCGACTTTTCGCGTTTTTTGTATAGGATCTGAACAATGATTTTGAAGCCAACCCGCCTGTTGCTCGCCATGTCGTTCATCGTGGCCGCACCTGTCTTCGCCCAAAACGTTGCGACCGTGAACGGCAAGCCGATCCCGGCAGCGCGGGTCGACCAGATGGTCAAGCAGGTCGTCGCCCAGGGCCGTGCCGCCGATTCGCCGCAGCTGCGCGAAATGATCAAGAAAGACCTGATCGGCCGCGAAGTGCTGATCCAGGAAGCCGACAAGCAAAACGTCAGCGCGCGTCCCGACGTCAAGGCCGCCATCGACAACGCCCGCCAGAGCATCATCATCAACGCGATGCTGGCCGACTACGTCAAGAAGAATCCGGTCAAGGATGCCGACATCAAGGCCGAGTACGACAAAGCCAAGGCCGGCGCACCGGACAAGGAATACCACGCTCGCCACATCCTGGTCGAGAAAGAGGACGACGCCAAAGCCATCATCACCAAGCTCAAGGGCGGCGCCAAGTTCGACGAACTGGCCAAGCAGAGCAAGGATCCTGGCTCGGCCGACAAGGGCGGCGACCTCGGCTGGACCGATCCAGGCCGTTTCGTGCCTGAGTTCGGCAAAGCGATGACGGCACTGAAGGTCGGCGCCATCACCGACACCCCGGTCAAGACCCAGTACGGCTACCACGTCATCAAGCTCGAAGAAGTGCGCCCGCTGACGATCCCGCCGCTGGAGCAGGTCAAGCAGCAGGTCGCGGAACAGCTGCAGCAGCGCAAACTGGCGGAATACCGCGAGTCGCTGTTGAAGAAAGCCACCGTCAAGTAATTCTGACTGGCCAAACCAAGAAAGGCGCTTCCACGGAAGCGCCTTTTTTATTGTCGGGACCGGGCTTCTCCCCGCACCCCAGGTACCGGCTCTCCAAAAAAAACGCCTCCGGAGAGGCGTTTCGATGGCGGTGAGATTACATCAGCCAACCCACTTGCGCGCGTTGCGGAACATCCGCATCCACGGCGCATCGTCGCCCCAGCCCGGTGGCGCCCACGAATGGACCGCGGTGCGGAACACGCGCTCGGCGTGCGGCATCATGGCCGTGAAGCGGCCGTCCGGGGTCGTCACGGCCGTCAAGCCGCCGGGCGAGCCGTTCGGGTTGAACGGGTAGACTTCGGTGGCGGCGCCACGGTTGTCGACATAGCGCAGCGACTGCACCACCTGGCCCAGGTCGCCGGTCAGCGAGAAGTCGGCATAGCCTTCGCCGTGGGCGATCGCGATCGGCGCCTGGGTGCCGGCCATGCCGGCGAAGAAGATCGACGGCGAGTCGAGCACTTCGACCATGCCGAAGCGCGCCTCGAACTGTTCCGACTTGTTGCGCGTGAACTTGGGCCAGGCCTGGGCGCCGGGAATAATGGACTTCAGGTTCGACAGCATCTGGCAGCCGTTGCACACGCCCAGGCCGAAGGTATCCTGGCGCGCGAAGAAGGCGGCGAACTGGTCGGCCAACTGGGCGTTGAACAGGATCGTCTTGGCCCAGCCTTCGCCGGCGCCGAGGACGTCGCCGTAGGAGAAGCCGCCGACCGCGATCACGCCATGGAAGTCGGACAGCCGCGCCCGCCCGGCGATCAGGTCGCTCATGTGGACGTCGACCGCGGCAAAGCCGGCCTGGTGCATCACCCAGGCGGTCTCGATATGCGAGTTGACGCCCTGCTCGCGCAGGATCGCCACGCGCGGACGCACGCCGGTCGCGATGAAGGGCGCCGCCACGTTCTCGCTCGGGTCGAACGTGAGTACCGGCGTGATGCCCGGATCGCGCTCGTCGAGCACGCGTTCGACTTCCTGGTCGGCGCATTCCGGGTTGTCGCGCAGGCGCGCGATGCGCCAGCTGGTGTCCGACCAGAGACGGTGCAGCTTGCTGCGCGGCTGGCTGTAGACGAGTTTGGCGTCGCGCGTGAATTCGATCGCGCCGCGATCGTTGAGCTTGCCGATGATGTGGCTGCAGGCGCCCAGGTTCAGTTCGCGCAGCACGTTCATGACGGCGCGCTTGTCTTGCTCGCGCACCTGCACCACGGCGCCCAGCTCTTCCGAGAACAGGGCGCGCAGCGTCATTTCGTTGCGGCGCTCGCCGACCTGGCCGGCCCAGTTCTTGGCGTCGCCCCAGTCGGAGGAATGCGCGTCGCCCATGGTCAATATGTCGAGGTTGACCGACAAGCCGGCGCGGCCGGCGAAGGCCATCTCGACCAGGGTCGCGAACAGGCCGCCGTCCGAGCGGTCGTGGTAGGCGAGCAGCTTGCCTTCGCCGTTCAGGCGCTGGATCGCGCCGAAGAAGGCTTTCAGGTCCTCGGCCGAATCGACATCCGGCGCCGCGTCGCCCAGTTGCTGGGTCACCTGCGCCAGGCTTGACGCACCCATGCGGTTCTTGCCGCGGCCCAGGTCGATCAGGATCAGGGCGGTGTCGCCGACGTCCGTACGCAGTTGCGGCGTCAGCGAACGGCGCACGTCGGTCACCGGCGCGAAGCTCGACACGATCAGCGAGACCGGCGAAATCACCGACTTGGCTTCGTCGCCATCGCTCCAGGTGGTGCGCATCGACAGCGAATCCTTGCCGACCGGGATGCTGATGCCGAGCGCCGGGCACAGTTCCATGCCGACCGCCTTGACGGTGTCGAACAGGGCCGCGTCCTGGCCCGGCTGGCCACAGGCCGCCATCCAGTTGGCCGACAGCTTGATGTCTTCGATCGAGGCGATCGGCGCGGCGGCGATGTTGGTGATCGCCTCGCCCACGGCCATGCGGCCCGAGGCGGCGGCATCGATCACGGCCAGCGGGGTGCGCTCGCCCATCGCCATCGCTTCGCCGAGGAAGCCTTCATGGCTCATCGCGGTGACGGCGCAGTCGGCCACCGGCACCTGCCATGGGCCGACCATCTGGTCGCGCACGGTCATGGCGCCGACACTGCGGTCGCCGATCGTAATCAGGAAGGATTTGTCAGCGACGGTTGGCAGCAGCAGCACGCGGCGCGCCGCCTCCTCGAGTTCGATCCCGGTCAGGTCGATCGCCGGCAGCGTGCGCCGCACGTGCGCGACCTCGCGCGTCATCTTCGGCGGCTTGCCGAGCAGGACGTCCATCGGCATGTCGACCGGATTGTTGCCGGCCTCGTCGTCGACCACTTTCAACTGGCGCTCTTCGGTGGCGACGCCGATCACGGCGAATGGGCTGCGCTCGCGCTCGCACAGCGAGGCAAACAAACCCAGGCTGTCCGGCGCGATCGCCAGCACATAGCGCTCTTGCGATTCGTTCGACCAGATTTCCTTCGGCGCCATGCCCGATTCTTCCAGCTGGATCTTGCGCAGGTCAAAGATCGCGCCGCGCTTGGCGTCGTTCACGATTTCCGGGAAGGCATTCGACAAACCGCCGGCGCCGACGTCGTGGATCGAAATGATCGGATTGTTTTCGCCCAGCTGCCAGCAGCCGTTGATCACCTCCTGGGCGCGGCGTTCCATCTCCGGGTTGCCGCGCTGGACCGAGTCGAAGTCGAGGTCGGCGGTATTCGTGCCGGTCGCCATCGAGGAAGCAGCCGAGCCGCCCATGCCGATGCGCATGCCCGGGCCGCCGAGCTGGATCAGCAGGCTGCCGGGCGGGATATCGTTCTTGAAGGTGTGCTGGTCCGAGATGTTGCCGATGCCGCCGGCGATCATGATCGGCTTGTGGTAGCCGTACACGCCGCCGGCCGCCTGGGCATTCTGCTCGTAGGTGCGGAAATAGCCGCCCAGCACAGGCCGGCCGAATTCATTGCTGAAGGCGGCGCCGCCGAGCGGGCCGTCGATCATGATTTGCAAGGGCGAAGCGATCCGTTCCGGCTTGCCGTAGGCGGCGCTGGCGCCCTGCTCGCCCGTGCCGGTCACGTCGAACGCGTTTTCCCAGGGCTGCTCGGCACCCGGGATCGACAGGTTCGACACAGTGAAGCCGGCCAGGCCGGCCTTCGGCTTGGCGCCGCGGCCGGTCGCGCCCTCGTCGCGGATCTCGCCGCCGGCGCCGGTCGAGGCGCCCGGGAAGGGAGAAATCGCGGTCGGGTGGTTGTGGGTCTCGACCTTCATCAGGGTGTGCGTCAGTTCCGTGATGCTCGCGTATTCCTGGCCTGCCTGCGGGAAGAAGCGCGTGACGACCGCCCCTTCCATGATCGAGGAATTGTCGCTGTAGGCCACCACCGTGCCCTTGGGCTGCAGCTGGTGCGTGTTCTTGATCATCCCGAACAGCGACTGGTCCTGCCTGACGCCGTCGATGATCCAGTCGGCATTGAAGATCTTGTGGCGGCAGTGTTCGCTGTTGGCCTGGGCGAACATCATCAGCTCGACATCGGTCGGGTTGCGCTCGGCCTTGGTGAAGGCCTCGAACAGGTAGTCGATCTCGTCGAGCGACATCGCCAGGCCGAGCTCGGTATTCGCGCGCAGCAAGGCGTCGCGGCCGTCGGCCAGCACGTCGATCGATTCGAGCTGCTTGCCGGCCAGCTCCTGGAACAGCTGGGACGCATCGTCGGCGCTGCGCAGCACCGTTTCCGTCATGCGGTCGTGCAGCAGCGCGGCGACGTTCGCCAGTTCTTCCTCGCTCAGCTTCCTGGGGGCGCCGATGCTGCTGCCGAGGATGCCGCTTTTGAGCACCAGCTTGTAGGCCACGCCGCGCTCGATGCGGTGCACGTGCGTCATGCCGCAGTTGTGCGCGATATCGGTCGCTTTCGAGGCCCAGGGCGAGATCGTGCCCAGGCGCGGGATCACGAAGAATTCGGCCGTGGCGCCCTCGTACAAGGTGTCGGGGACCGGCTCGCCATAGGTCAGCATGGCGTTCAAGCGCTGAGTATCCTCGATGGAAAGGGGCGCGGCGCTATCGATGAAGTGGCAGAAGCGGGCCTGGACCGCGGCGATCGCGGGGGCACATGCTTGCAGTTGGCTCAGGAGGCGTTGGCTACGAAAGACGGACAGGGCATTGGAACCCGGCAGAATCAACATGGCTGGAAGTCGGTTGATGCAGCGTGGCTGCGGGTGGAAGATGGCCCGCTATTATACAGCCTTGACAATAGTATCTATGCACGGCCGATGATGGCAGTTGCCCTGCTACACGGTTCTGGGTATTGTAGCGAGTGGAGAAGGCGGCACCGGAACCGCCCATGAAAGTGACGATGCAAGAGAACAGCCAACTGTCGGTCCTGGTCATCGACCCCAACCCCGGCATGCGCAGCAACCTGCAGAACATGCTCAACGCCGCGAATATCCACAAGATCGAGTACGCGGTCAATTCCGGTACCGCGATCCGCCAGCTGACGCGGCGCGGCTACGACATCGTCCTCTGCGAATACGACCTGGGCACCGGCGCCGAAGGCCAGGACGGCCAGCAACTGCTGGAAGACCTGCGCCACCACCGTTTGATCGCGCCGTGGTCCATCTTCATCATGCTCACCTCCGAAGCCGTCTACGGCAAGGTGATCGGCGCGGCCGAACTGGCGCCCACCGACTACATCCTGAAACCCTTCACCGCCGAGACGCTCGGCGCGCGCATCGCCCGCGCGGTGGAACGGCGCGCCGTCTTCCTGCCGAGCTGGCAACTGCTGGCCCAGGGCAATGCGCAGGAAGCGATCCGCTCGGCCGCCGCCGCCGAAATCGCCCATCCGCGCTACGCCCTCGAACTGGCGCGCCTGCGCGCCGAGCTGCACGCGAACCTGGGCGAGCATGGCGAGGCCGAGGAAATCTACCGCAAGGTGCTCGCTTTCAAGCCGCTGGGCTGGGCAGGCCTGGGACTGGCGCGCGCCGAATTCGCGCTCAGCCGCGTCGAGGAGGCGCGCGCGACGCTGCAAGCGCTGGTCGCCGCCAATCCGCGCCTGATGGCGGGCTACGACTTGCTGGCGCGCTGCCACGAGGCCGCCGGCAACCATGCCCAGGCCCAGAAGATCCTCGAGGAAGCCGTCGCCATCTCGCCGCACATGGTGCGGCGCCTGCGCAAACTCGGCGAAGTCGCGCTCGAAGCGGGCGACGCCGCCAGCGCCGAAAAATCGTTCAAGCAGGTGCTCGCCAAGGCGCGCCATTCGGAATTTCGCGACCCGGAAGACCATGTGCGGCTGGTCTCGGCGCTGGTCAAGCGGGGCGACCTGCCGGGCGCGACCGGCGTGCTGCGCGACCTGGAACACTCGATGAAGGCGGGACCCGAACTCGATGCCTGCCTGGCCGTGTCGAACGCGGCGCTGCACGAGGTGGTCGGCAACCGCGCCGCCGCCCTGGCCGATTTGCAGGACGCGGTGGCGGCGGTGCGCGCCAGCGGCGGCCTGTCGACCGCCCTGAAACTGGGCCTGGTGCGCGCCTGCCTGGATCACCGCCTGGACAAGGGCGCGCAGGAAGTCATGATGGCGGTGGTAAACGACGTCAACAGCGGCGTCAGCTCACAGGGCGCGCTGGCGCTGTTCGCCGAAGCGGGCCGGCGCGACCTGGCCGACGGCGTCCAGGCCCAGCTCAAGGCGCAAGCCCAGATCCTGCTCGGCGTGGCCGACGAGAAGCGCAACATGGGCGACGTGCGCGGCGCCGTGCAAACCCTGGTCGAAGCGCTGCACATGGCGCCGTCGAACCTGCAGGTGATGGTGGCCGTGGCCGGCGGCGTGCTCAGGCAGATCAACGAACTGGGCTGGGATCACCCGCTGGGCGAACTGTGCTTCGCGCAGCTGGAAAAGATCCGCGCGATCGACGCCGAACACCCGCGCCTGGAATCGCTCGAACTGGAATACCTGGCGATGCGCAAGAAGTACGGTATCGCGGGCTGAACCGCGGCGAATCACGCTACGTTGCCGTACCCTCCCCCGCCCGGCGTCTCGATCACGAACAGGTCGCCCGCTTCCATCTCCACTTTGCCGATGTGGCCGACCGGCTCGACGCGTCCATCGGCGCGCACGACGCTGTTGACGCCGCGTGCGCCCGGGGCGCCGCCCGCCATCCCGAAGGGCGCATGGATCCGGTTGTTCGACAGGATCGCCGCCGTCATCGGCTCCAGGAAGCGGACCTGCCTGACGCCGCCGTTCCCGCCATGCCAGCGCCCCGCCCCGCCCGAGCCGGGCCGGATCGCATAGCTCTCCAGGCGCACCGGGAAGCGAAATTCGAGGATCTCGGGATCGGTCAGGCGCGAGTTGGTCATGTTGGTCTGAACCACGTCGGTGCCGTCGAAACCCAAGCCCGCCCCGCTGCCGCCGGAAATGGTCTCGTAGTACTGGTATTTGGCATTGCCGAAGGTGAAGTTGTTCATCGTCCCCTGCGAGGCCGCCATCACGCCCAGCGCGCCGTACAGGGCGTTGGTAATGCAGGTCGAGGTCTCGACATTGCCCGAGACGACGGAGGCCGGGTAATGGGGATTGAGCATCGAGCCGGGCGGGATGATGACGTCGAGCGGTTTCAGGCAGCCGCCGTTGAGCGGGATCTCGTCAGCGACCAGGGTGCGAAACACGTACAGCACGGCCGCCATGCACACCGCCGAGGGCGCGTTGAAGTTGTTCGGCAGCTGGCCTGAGGTGCCGCTGAAATCGATGCGCGCGCTGCGCGCGGCGCGGTCGACGCTGATCGCCACCACGATGCGCGCGCCGTTATCGAGTTCGACCGTGAAGGCGCCGTCCTTCAGGGCCGTGATCACGCGCCGCACGGCTTCCTCGGCGTTGTCCTGCACGTGGCCCATGTAGGCGCGCACGACATCGAGGCCGTACGTGGCGACCATCCGCTGCAGCTCGTCGACGCCTTTCTGGTTGGCGGCCACCTGCGCGCGCAGGTCGGCCATGTTCTGGTCCGGGTTGCGCGCCGGGTAGCGCGCGCCGTTCAGGAGCGCGCGGGCCTCGGCCTCGCGCAGCAGGCCGTCGGCGCCGTCGACCAGCTTGAAGTTGTCGATCAGGACGCCCTCGTGCTCGATGTGGCTTGAATCGGGCGGCATCGAGCCGGGCGTGGTGCCGCCGATGTCGGCGTGGTGGCCACGCGAACCGACGTAGAACAGGATCTCGCTGCCGGGCGCGTCGAACACCGGCGAGATCACGGTCACATCGGGCAAGTGGGTGCCGCCGTTGTACGGGTCGTTGAGCACGTAAACGTCGCCCGCGCGCATGCGGCCCGCATTCTCGCGCATCACGGTCTTGATGCTCTCGCCCATCGAGCCCAGGTGCACCGGCATGTGCGGCGCGTTGGCGACCAGATTGCCGGCGGCATCGAAGATCGCGCAGCTGAAGTCCAGGCGTTCCTTGATGTTGACCGAATAGGCCGTGTTCTGCAGGCGCAGTCCCATCTGCTCGGCGATCGACATGAACAGGTTGTTGAAGATCTCCAGCATCACCGGATCGGCCGTCGTGCCGATCGCGTGCCGCTCGGGCAGCGCTTCCACGCGCCGCAGCACCAGGTGGTGATAAGGCGTGACCTGCGCCTGCCAGCCCGCCTCGACGACGGTGGTGGCATTGTCCTCGGCGACGATCGCCGGCCCGAGCAGGGTGTCGCCCGGCCGCAGGTCGGCGCGCCGGTAGATGCCGGTGGCGCGCCGGCTGCCGCCGCTGAACATCGGCACGCTGGCGAACGGCGCCAGCTCGATCGCGCGCGCGGCCGGCGCGGCCAGGGTCTCGGGCGGCGCCTCGGAGCGGCCCAGGGCTTCGACCGAGACCGCTTCCACGATCAGCGCGCGCCCCGGCATCAGGAAGGAGAAGCGGCGCTTGTAGGCGGTCTCGAATTGCGCCTGCATGGCTTGCGCGTCGCCTAAGTTGACCACCAGCGCCGAATCGGTGCCCTCGTAGCGCAGGTGCACGCGCTGGAGGACGGCGATGCGCTCCTGGCCCACGCCTTGCGCGCGCAGGTCGGCCGTCGCGGCCTGCGCCAGCGTGGCCAGGCGCGCGGCCAGGGCCGCGCTGCCGGCGCCGGTCAGCTTTTCCTCGACCGCCTGCTCGCGCATCGCGCTCTGGTCGGCCAGGCCCATGCCGTAGGCCGACAGCACGCCTGCCAGGCTGTGGATGAAGACCGTCTTCATGCCGAGCGCGTCGGCGACCTGGCAGGCATGCTGGCCGCCGGCACCGCCGAAGCTGGTCAAGGCGTAGTCGGTGACGTCGTGCCCGCGTTGCACCGAGATCTGCTTGATGGCGTTGGCCATGTTCCCGACCGCGATCTGGATGAAGCCTTCGGCCACCTGCTCGGGCGTGCGCGGCGCGCCGCCGGCGGCGGCGATCTCGCGCGCCAGCGCGGCGAACTTGGTGCGCACGATCTCCAGGTCGAGCGCTTCGTTCCCGTTCGGCCCGAACAGGCGCGGGAAGTGCTCGGGCTGGATCTTGCCGAGGCAGAGATTGGCGTCGGTGACGGTCAGCGGCCCGCCGCGCCGGTAACTGGCCGGACCCGGATTGGCGCCGGCGCTGTCGGGACCGACGCGGTAGCGGCTGCCGTCGAAATGCAGGATCGAGCCGCCGCCGGCGGCCACCGTATGAATGCTCATCATCGGCGCGCGCATGCGCACGCCCGCCACCTGGGTCTCGAAGACGCGCTCGACATCGGAAGGATCGGCGCCGGCGAAATGCGAAACATCGGTCGAGGTGCCGCCCATGTCGAAGCCGATCACCCGCGTGAAGCCGGCCAGGTGGCTGGCGCGCACCATGCCGACGATGCCGCCGGCCGGTCCGGACAGGATGCTGTCCTTGCCCTGGAAGGCGCGCGCATCGGTCAGGCCGCCGTTCGACTGCATGAACTGGAGCCGCACGCCGGGCAGCTCGCCGGCCACCTGGTCGACATAGCGGCGCAGGATCGGCGACAGGTAGGCGTCGACGACGGTGGTGTCGCCGCGCGCGACCAGCTTCATCATCGGGCTGACCGCGTGCGAGACCGACACCTGGGTGAATCCGATCTCGCGCGCCATGCGCGCCACTGCCAGCTCGTGGGCCGTATTGCGGTAGCCGTGCATGAAGACGATGGCCAGCGCCCGGGTGCCGCTGTCGAACACGGCCTGCAGATCGGCGCGCGCCCGTTCGCCGTCGAGCGCGCGTACCACCTCGCCATGGGCGCCGATCCGCTCGTCGACCTCGACCACCTGGCCGTACAGCAGCTCGGGCAGCACGATATGGCGCTCGAACAGTTTCGGACGGTTCTGGTAGGCGATGCGCAGGGCGTCGCGAAAGCCGCGCGTGATCGCCAGCGCCGTCGGTGCGCCCTTGCGTTCGAGGAGCGCGTTGGTGGCCACCGTGGTGCCCATCTTGACCGCCTCGATGGCCGCGCACGGCAGCGGCGCGCCCGCAGCCACGCCGAGCAGGTGCCGGATCCCGGCCACGGCCGCGTCGCGGTAGCGCTCGGGATGCTCGGACAGCAGCTTGTGCGTGACGAGGGTGCCGTCGGGGCGGCGCGCCACGATGTCGGTAAAGGTGCCGCCGCGGTCGATCCAGAACTGCCAATCCATGTCGATACTCCCATGCCGTTTCAGGTATTCGCGTATTGTATGCGCCGTGCGCCTCTCGATTGGCGAAAATGCATTCAATGAAAACATCCGGGAGTTGGAATGGAACATCGTCTATACAGCGTGGCGCAGATTCGCGCCACGGAAAACGCAGCGGCGGCGCGCCTCGAGCCGGGTGAACTGATGCGCCGCGCCGGCCGCGCCGGCTTCGAAGCGGCCCTGGCCTTGCTCGGCGACGAGCGCGCGCGTCCGGTGCTGGTGCTGGCCGGTCCCGGCAACAATGGCGGCGACGCGCTCGAAGTGGCGGCCAACCTGGGCGAGGCCGGGGTCGACGTGGTCGTGCTGCACCTGGCCGGCAGCGGCAAGACCTCGCCCGAGGCGGCGCAGGCATTGACCCGTGCGCGTGCCAGCCGCGCCAACTTCGCCGACGTCGAACCCGGCGTGCGCGACTGGGCGCTGGTGGTCGACGGCCTGTTCGGGATCGGTTCCACGCGTGCCCTCGAAGGACGCTACCGCGACCTGGTGGCGGGCCTGGATGCGGTGCGCTGTCCGGTGCTGGCGCTCGACCTGCCGAGCGGACTGGATGCCGACAGCGGCGCCATCAACGGCCCGGACGGCGTCGCCGTGCGCGCCACCCACACCATCACCTTCATCGGCGACAAGCCCGGCCTGCACACGGCCGAGGGACGCGACCATGCCGGCATCGTGCAGGTGGCCGACCTCGGGCTGGACCAGAGCCTGTTCGAGCCGGCGCTGGCCTGCATCGGCACGCCCGCGCTGTTCGCCGCCCAGCTTGCGCCGCGGCGCCAGAATTCGCACAAGGGCCAGTTCGGCGACGTCGCCGTGATCGGCGGCGCCCACGGCATGGCCGGGGCGGCGGTGCTGGCCGCGCGCGGCGCCCTGTATGCCGGCGCCGGGCGCGTGTTCGCGGCCATGATCGGCCCGGCCCTGGCCTTCGATGCGCTGCAGCCGGAAATCATGTTCCGCTCGGCGCACGACGTCGAGATCGCCGGGCGCGTGCTGGTGCTCGGGCCCGGCATGGGCGGCGCGATGGAAGCCATGCGCGCGCTCGGCGCCGGCATCGACGGCGCGGCCCCGGTGGTGATCGACGCCGACGGCCTCAATCTCGTCGCCGCGAGCACCGACCTGCAGGAGCGCGTGACGCGGCGCCAGGCCGGCACCATCGTCACGCCCCACCCGCTCGAGGCGGCGCGCCTGCTGGGCATCTCGCCGGCCGAAGTCCAGGCCGACCGCCTGGGCGCGGCGCGCAGCCTGGCGCGGCGCCTGCAGGCGGTGGTGGTGCTCAAGGGTTCGGGCAGCGTGATCGCGCGCCCGGAAGGCGACGTGGCGATCAACCCGACCGGCAATCCCGGACTGGCGACCGGCGGCAGCGGCGACGTGCTGGCCGGTGTCTGCGGCGCGCTGCTGGCCCAGGGCTGGCCGGCCTGGGAAGCGGCCATCGGCGCGGTCTGGATGCACGGCGCGGCGGCCGACCAGCTGGTCGAGCGCGGGATCGGCCCGGTGGGCTTGACGGCGGGAGAATTGCCGGCGGCGCTACGGGGGGTGTTCAACGCGCTGGTGGCGCACAACGGGTCCGGCCGCGCATCGGCCGGTTAACCGCTAGACCAGCTTGCCCGCCGCGATCGTGATCGTCCTGCCGCAACGCGCCGCCATCGCCTGGTCGTGCGTGACCAGGACCAGCGTCGAACGGCGCTCGCGATTGAGTTCGAACATCAGCTGGATGATCGATTCGCCGGTTGCCGCGTCCAGGCTGCCGGTCGGTTCGTCCGCGAACAGCAGCGGCGGCTCGGTGACGAAGGCGCGCGCCAGGGCCACGCGCTGCTGCTCGCCGCCGGAGAGGAATTTCGGATAGTGCTTGAGCCGGCTGGCCAGGCCGACACGGCCCAGCATGGCCTCGGCCTTCGCGCGCGCCTGCGGATCGCCGCGCAACTCGAGCGGCAGCATCACGTTTTCCAGCGCGCTCAGGTGAGCCAACAGCTGGAACGACTGGAACACGAAACCGAGCTTGGCTTTGCGGAAGGCGGCGCGGCCGTCTTCGTCGAGGGCGAAGATGTCGGTGCCGTCCAGCAGCACGCGGCCGCCGCTGGGCGTGTCCAGGCCAGCCAACAGGCCGAGCAGGGTCGACTTGCCGGAACCCGAGGCGCCGACGATCGCGAGCGTCTCGGCCGGTTGCACGGTAAAATCGATGCTGTGCAGGATGGTGAGCTCGCCGCTGGCGTCCGCCACCCGCTTGGACAGGCCTTCCACCTGGATCGCCGCCGCTTCTGTTCCTGCGGCGGGCAACGTATTTTTGAAAGCCTCGGGGTTATCGCGCATGCTTGCTTTTCTAAAGAAATTAACTGTCGTCACAAGCTTATCGCTTGCGGCGGCGAGCGCCTATTCTGCACCAAAAACCGTACTCGTGGTGGGTGACAGCCTGTCGGCCGAATACGGCCTGGCGCGCGGCGCCGGCTGGGTTGCCCTGCTCGAACGAAAACTCAAGGCGCAAAAGATCGACGCCACCATCGTCAACGCCAGCATCAGCGGCGAAACCACCAGCGGCGGCCGCGCGCGCCTGCCGGCCCTGCTGACGGCGCACAAGCCGGACCTGGTCGTCATCGAACTGGGCGCCAACGACGGCTTGCGCGGCTTGCCGGTGGACGCCGCGGCGACCAACCTGCGCCAGATGATCGGCATGTCGCAGGCCCAGCGCGCCAAGGTGATGCTGATCGGCATGCGCATGCCGCCGAACTACGGCCGCGCCTACACCGAGCGTTTCTTCGGCATGTTCACGACCATCTCGAAAGAGACCAGGTCGCCGCTGGTGCCCTTCATGCTCGAGGGCGTGGCCGACAAACCGGCGCTGTTCCAGGCCGACCGCCTGCACCCGAGCGCGCAAGCGCATCCGATTATCCTGAATAACATCTGGCCGACATTTTCTACACTGATCAAGACACGATGAAATACCCTGCCTTAATGAGCTTTGCCGACATCCTGCCCGACCTCGACCGGTTCGACAGCATCATCGACGTGCGCAGCGAAGGCGAGTTCGCCCTCGACCACCTGCCTGGCGCGATCAATTGCCCGGTCTTGAATAACGAGGAGCGGGTGCTGGTCGGCACGCTCTACAAACAGGTCGGTTCGTTCGAGGCGAAAAAGCTTGGCGCGGCGCTGGTCGCGCGAAATATCGCGCAACTGCTCGAGACCCGGTTCGGCGACAAGCCGCGCGACTGGAAGCCGCTCGTCTACTGCTGGCGCGGCGGCAACCGCAGCGGCTCGCTGGCCCACATCCTGGCCAAGATCGGCTGGCCGGTGATCCAGCTCGATGGCGGCTACAAGGCCTACCGTGCCCACGTGAGCGCCGCGCTGGCCGCGCCGCCCGCGCTGGACTGGCGCGTCATCTGCGGCACCACCGGCAGCGGCAAGAGCCGCCTGCTGGAAACCCTCGATGGGCTCGATGCCCAGGTGCTCGACCTGGAGCGCCTGGCGGCCCACCGCGGCTCCGTGCTCGGCCACCTGCCCGACGAGCCGCAGCCGTCGCAAAAGATGTTCGAGTCGCGCATCTGGGATACCCTGCGCCGCTTCACGCCGCAGCGTCCGGTCTTCGTCGAGTCCGAAAGCAAGAAGGTCGGCAACCTGCGCGTGCCGGACGCCGTCATGGCGCAGATGCGCGCCGCGCCCTGCGTCGCCCTGACCCTGTCGCGCCCGAACCGGGTGCGCCTGCTGATGGAAGACTACGAGCACTTCGCGCGCGATGCGCAGGCCCTGAACGGCCAGCTCGAGCACCTGGTGCAATTGCACGGCCGCGCCAAGATCGACGCCTGGCACGCGCTGGCCAACAGCGGCGCGATGCCGGAACTGGTCGACCAGCTGCTGGTCGAACATTACGATCCGGCCTACCTGCGCTCGATCGACCGCAATTTCGTGCAGGTCGGGCAGGCGCAGGTGCTGGAGCTGGGCGACATCGGGCCTGACGACTTCGTGCAGGCGGCGCGGACCTTGCACGCGGCCTGAGGGGCCATCGGCGGATAGCGCAGGCACGAAAAAAAACCCGGATGCGCAGGTATCCGGGTTTTTTTGTCGCGACGGGCGCGCAGGCTTGTCCGGCGCTTACGGCGCCTTGGCCGGTTCCGCGGCCGGCGCGGCGTTGACCTTCACCTTCGATTTGGCCTTCAGGGCTTCGACGAAGTTGTACAGTTCGGCCTGGCCGACCAGGGTGCCCATTTGCTGGGCTTCCTGGCTGCGGCGCGTCGCGTCGGGCTGGGCCGGCTGCGCGACCTTGCCGATGCGGTAGACCGCATAGCCCTGGTTCGGCAGGTCGACACCGACATAGGCCGGCAGCTTGCTCACGTCGGCCTTGAAGACGGCCAGCGCGCCGGCGCTGTGGATTGCCGGCTGCCTGGTGCGGGCCAGGATCTTGGCTTCGCCGAAGCCGGTGGCGTCGCCCGAGGCCTTGACGGCGGCCAGTTTCGCTTCGCCCGCCTGGCGTGCCAGGCGCAGTGCTTCTTCCTGGGTCACGCGCTGGCGGATCGCCGCTTCGACTTCGGCCAGCGGACGCTTGGCGGCCGGCTTGAATTCGACCACGCGGCCGGCAATCAGCACGGCCGGCGCGACTTCCACGGCTTCCGTGTTGCGCTTGTTCTTGATCGCGTCGTTGCCGTACAGGGCGGCAAGGAATTTCTCGTTGTTGAACGGTGCCGCGCCGAGCGCGGGATTGGGCTTGCGGCTCAGGCCTGCGGCGCTCTGGATCGTCAGGCCGAGCTTGTCGGCGGTCGGCTTGAGGCTATCGGCCTGCTCGTAGACGCTGTCGTTGAACTGCTCGGCCAGCTCCGAATACTTCTTCGACAGCTTCGACTTCTTGACTTCGGCGGCGATGTCGGCCTTGGCTTCTTCCAGCGACTTCTGGGACTGCGGCTTGACCGACGTGACCTTGACGATGTGATAGCCGAATTCCGACGGCACGATGCCGCTGATCTCGCCTTCCTTCATGCCGTAGATCGCGTCTTCGACCGACTTGACCAGCGAGCCGCGCTCGACGGCGCCGAGGTCGCCGCCCTGCTCGGCCGAGCCGGGATCTTGCGACTGCGATTTTGCGATGGCCGCGAAATCGGCCGGGTTCTTGCGCACTTCGGCCAGCACGGCTTCGGCTTTCGCCTTGGCGGCGGCCTCCTCGGCCGGCTTGGCGCCCTGGGCCTTGGTGATCAGGATGTGGCTGGCGGTACGCAGTTCAGGCGTGGTGAAGCGCTTCTGGTTGGCGTTGTAGTACTGGCTGACCTCGGCGTCGGTGACGCTGACCTTGCTTTCGACGGCGGCGCCATCGAGCACGATGTATTCGGCCTTGACGGTTTCCGGGATCTGGAACAGGTTCGCGTTCTTGTCGTAGAAGGCTTTCACCATGTCGTCGGTGACCTTTACCTGCGGCAGGAATTGGGCGATCGGGAACACCAGTTCCTGGACTTCGCGTTCCTGGTCGTTGATGTCGGACACGCGGCTGGCGATCGTGCGCGGCACGAAGGCGGTGGCGCCGATCGAGCCGGCCAGCTGCTGGATCGCCATGTCGCGGCGCATGCGCGCGTCGAAGCTCTCGGGCGTCATGCCCTGGGCGGCCAGGGCGGCGCGGTAGCCGTCCATGTCGAACTTGCCGTCGGGCTTACGGAAGCTTTCGATGGCGTTGATCGCCTTGAACACGGTGTGATCGCTCACGGTCAGGTGGCTGCGCGCGATTTCGGCGTTGACGGCGCGTTCGGCGACCAGGTTGTCCAGCACTTCGCGCTTGGCTTCAGGCGTTTCGAAGGCTTTCTGGTCGAACTGCGGCCCCATCTGCTGACGTGCCTGGTCGATCTGCTTGCGCTGGGCATCGTCCCATTCCTGCTGGGTGATCTTGCGGCCGTCGACGGTGGCCACGCCGGACGCGCTGTCGCCGCGGTTCTGGTAGCTGTCGACACCGACGAGCACGAAGGAAGGAATGATCAGCAGCAGCAGGACGCCCTGCAAAATGCGCTTGTTGTTACGTACGAAATCAAACATGGTCCACCAATCGCTGTAGAAATGGCTTCAAAGCACAAGTTAAAAAAAAAGACGAACTCGCGTTCGCCTTTTCTCTGTCGAGGCACCCAATCCCGGGTGCCCCACATATGTTCAAATCTGGCGGAGCGGACGGGGCTCGAACCCGCGACCCCCGGCGTGACAGGCCGGTATTCTAACCAACTGAACTACCGCTCCAAATTCGTTGTATTTAAGTGGCGGAGCGGACGGGGCTCGAACCCGCGACCCCCGGCGTGACAGGCCGGTATTCTAACCAACTGAACTACCGCTCCACTTCAATACTGGGTACTGCATCATCCTGTGGCGAACGCTTCGGGATGATTACTCTGCATGTCGCTGCAGAGAAGGCATTAGTTTACAGCATCTTTTAGCGCTTTACCAGCCTTAAATTTCGGAACCTTTGCCGCTTTAATCTTGATCGGCTCCTTGGTGCGCGGATCGCGGCCGGTACGGGCGGCGCGGTCGCCGACAGTGAAGGTGCCGAAGCCGACCAGGGTCACGCTGTCGTTGTTCTTCAGGGTGTTGGTCACCGCTTCGATCATCGCATCCAGGGCACGGGTGGCCGAGGCCTTGGTGATGTCGGCGGATTTCGCGATTTCTTCGATCAGTTCAGTCTTGTTCACTCGTATCCTCTAGTCGTTCTGACGCGGCGGCGCTGCGCCTTCCTGCAAAAGTGCAAGCGCGTATTAAACAAGGGGGGGTTGCTTCTGTCAAGCAACATTCATCAATGAATGGTTCAGGGTGAAAAAAAGGCGCCCCGCAGGGCGCCCTTGATGCGATCGAGCAGCGATCAGTGTTTCACCACGCCGCCCTGCCCTTCGGCCGCGGCCGGCGGGGTGACCGACACGGCCGGCACTTCGACGATCGGCTGCGGCTGGCGTTCGAGTGCGATTTCCAGCACCTTCTCGATCCAGCGCACCGGGACGATCTCGAGCTTGTTCTTGACGTTGTCCGGAATCTCGGCCAGGTCCTTCACGTTCTGCTCGGGGATCAAGACCGTCTTGATGCCGCCGCGATGGGCCGCCAGCAGCTTTTCCTTCAGGCCGCCGATCGGCAGTACTTCGCCGCGCAGCGTGATCTCGCCCGTCATCGCCACGTCGGCACGCACCGGAATTCCGGTGAAGGCCGACACCAGCGCCGTCGTCATGCCGATACCGGCCGATGGACCGTCCTTCGGCGTCGCGCCTTCCGGCACGTGGATGTGGATGTCGTTCTTCTCGAAGGCTTCGGCCTTGATGCCGAAACGCTGGGCCCGCGAACGCACCACGGTGCGGGCCGCTTCGATCGATTCCTTCATCACGTCGCCCAGGGTACCGGTGCGGATGATGCCGCCCTTGCCCGGCACGTTGACCGCCTCGATCGTCAGCAGGTCGCCGCCGACTTCGGTCCAGGCCAATCCAACCACCTGGCCGACCTGGTTGTCCTTCTCGGCCACGCCGAAGTCATAGCGGCGCACGCCCAGGAACTTGTCCAGGTTCTTGCCGTTGACCACGACCGCCTTGTCGGACTTCTTCAACAGCAGCATCTTGACGACCTTGCGGCAGATCTTCGAGATTTCACGCTCGAGCGAACGCACGCCGGCTTCGCGGGTGTAGTAGCGGATGATGTCGCGCAGCGCAGATTCCTCGACCTTGATCTCGCCATCCTTGAGTCCGTTGGCCTTGATCTGCTTCGGCAGCAGGTAGCGCTGCGCGATGCTGGTCTTCTCGTCCTCGGTGTAACCCGACAGGCGGATCACTTCCATCCGGTCCAACAGGGCCGGCGGGATGTTGAACGAGTTCGAGGTCGCCACGAACATCACGTCCGACAAGTCAAAGTCGACTTCCAGGTAGTGGTCCGAGAACGTGTGGTTCTGTTCCGGGTCCAGCACCTCGAGCAGGGCCGACGACGGATCGCCGCGGAAGTCCGCACCCATCTTGTCGATCTCGTCGAGCAGGAACAGCGGATTGCGCACGCCGACCTTCGCCAGCGATTGCAGCACCTTGCCCGGCATCGAACCGATATAGGTACGGCGGTGGCCGCGGATTTCGGCTTCGTCGCGCACGCCGCCCAGGGCCATGCGCACGAACTTGCGGTTCGTGGCACGGGCGATCGACTGTCCGAGCGAGGTCTTGCCCACGCCAGGAGGGCCCACGAAGCACAGGATCGGGGCCTTCAGCTTGTCCACGCGCTGTTGGACTGCAAGATATTCCAGAATACGTTCTTTAATCTTGTCGAGGCCATAGTGCTCGGCTTCCAGCACTTTCTCGGCATTCGCCAGGTCGTTGGTGACCTTGGACTTTTTCTTCCAAGGCAGCGACACCAGGGTATCGATGTAGTTGCGCACGACCGTGGCTTCGGCCGACATCGGCGACATCAGTTTGAGCTTCTTGATTTCGGCGGTGGCCTTGTCGAGCGCTTCCTTCGGCATCTTGGCGGCGATCACCTTCTTCTCGAGCTCGTCGATGTCGGCGCCGTCTTCGCCCTCGCCCAGTTCTTTCTGGATGGCCTTGACCTGTTCGTTCAGGTAGTACTCGCGCTGCGACTTCTCCATCTGGCGCTTGACGCGGCCACGGATGCGCTTCTCGACCTGCAGGATGTCGAGTTCGCCTTCCAGCTGGCCGAGCAGGTGCTCGAGGCGCTTGGCGACGTTGAAGATCTCGAGGATGACCTGCTTTTGCTCGAGTTTCAGCGGCAGGTGAGCGGCAACGGTGTCGGCGAGGCGGCCGGCGTCGTCGATACCGGCCAGCGAAGCCAGGATCTCGGGCGGGATTTTCTTGTTCAGTTTGACGTACTGGTCGAACTGCTGGACGATCGCGCGGCGCATCGCCTCGACTTCGGAGTCGTCGCCGACTTCCGAACGCAGCGGGGTCAGTTCGGCCACGAAGTGCGTCGGCGCATCGCTGATGTTATCGATGCGCGCACGCTGGGAACCTTCGACCAGCACCTTCACGGTGCCGTCTGGCAGTTTCAGCATCTGCAGGATGTTCGCAACGCAGCCGATCTCGTAGATGTCCGCGGCGGAAGGTTCGTCTTTGGCGGCGGCCTTCTGGGCCGCGAGCATGATGCTCTTGCCCTGCTCCATCGCGGCTTCAAGCGCCTTGATCGATTTCGGACGACCAACGAACAGGGGTATGACCATATGGGGAAATACGACCACGTCGCGCAACGGCAGCAAGGGCAGCGTCGTTTGCTCGGTTAATTTCGAAGTTGTCATGGTATACCTTATAAAAAGCGTGTAGACGATGTTGGGCGCACACGGTTAAAACTCAAGACCGTCCCAAAAATTATTTCTATGAATAAAAAATCTATTCGCGAAATGCAATCTGGACGTTCCAATAAAATCCCGATTTGAAATGAAAAAGCCACCACGTGACGGTCTGTCACGAGTGGCTTTTCGATTGAAGCCGGATGCTTTTATTGAGGTAAATTGTACCGCCAAGCTCCCAGCGCACAAGTGCTTTTGTGGTTTCCCAGCGGATATTTTTTAATTTTCTCCGGACGCTTTTGCTGTTTCGCTATAAATCAGCAGCGGCTTGGCACCATTCGTGATCGTATTTTCATCAACCACGACCTTCACGACGTTTTGCTGGTTCGGCAATTCGTACATGACGTCGAGCAGCGCGTGTTCCAGGATCGAACGCAGGCCACGGGCACCGGTCTTGCGCGCCAGTGCTTTTTTCGCAATCGCATGCAATGCGGCCGGACGAATTTCCAGTTCCGCGCCTTCCATTTCCAGCAGCTTCGAATACTGCTTGATCAGCGCATTCTTCGGCTCGATCAGGATCTGGATCAGCGCCTCTTCCGTCAATTCGTTGAGCGTCGCCACGACCGGCAGACGGCCGACCAGTTCCGGAATCAGGCCGAACTTGATCAGGTCTTCCGGCTCGGCTTCCATCATGATTTCGCTGTTCGAGCGCTGGGTGGCGCTCTTGACGCTGGCCGCGAAACCGATGCCGCCTTTTTCCGAACGGTTCTGGACGATCTTGGCCAGGCCGTCGAAGGCGCCGCCGCAGATGAACATGATGTTGGTCGTGTCGATCTGGACGAAGTCCTGGTTCGGGTGCTTGCGCCCGCCCTGCGGCGGCACCGAGGCCATCGTGCCCTCGATCAGTTTCAGCAGTGCCTGCTGGACGCCTTCGCCCGAGACGTCGCGCGTGATCGACGGATTGTCCGACTTGCGCGAAATCTTGTCGATCTCGTCGATATAGACGATGCCGCGCTGGGCCTTCTCGACTTCGTAGTTGCAGCTCTGCAGCAGCTTCTGGATGATGTTCTCGACGTCTTCGCCCACATAACCGGCTTCGGTCAGCGTGGTGGCGTCGGCGATAACGAACGGGACGTTCAGCATGCGTGCCAGCGTCTGGGCCAGCAGGGTCTTGCCGGAACCGGTCGGGCCGACGAGCAGGATGTTGCTCTTGGCCAGTTCGACGTCGTCTTTCTTGCCCAGGTGCTTGAGGCGCTTGTAGTGGTTATAGACCGCCACCGACAGGATCCGCTTGGCGGTCTGCTGGCCGATCACGTACTGGTCGAGCAGCTCCGCGATTTCGTGCGGGGTTGGCAGGTCGGACTTGGTGCCCGTGACCGACTCGACGTTCGAAGTCTCGTCGCGGATGATGTCATTGCACAGGTCGATGCACTCGTCGCAGATGAAGACCGATGGTCCCGCGATGAGTTTTTTGACCTCGTGCTGGCTCTTGCCGCAGAACGAGCAGTACAGAAGCTTTTCGCCGCTGGAGGATTTTTTGTCAGACATGGGGGGCTTGTCTCGTATGAACTAAGAAGATATCGCGAAAATATAAACGAATGCGGGGCAGGCGGCAATGCACGCGTACACCACCATGCTACCCGAAATAAAAAACAAACGCCCGAACGTGTTTGCGCCCGGGCGTTATTTAAGCAACACCTTGTGTTGTCTCAAGCGCGGCTCGTCAATACCTTATCGATGAGGCCATACTCCACCGATTCCTCGGCCGACATGAAGCGGTCGCGGTCGGTATCCTTGTGGATCTGCTCGACGCTCTGGCCGGTGTTCTCGGCCATGATGCGCGCCAGGCGCTCACGCAGGTACAGGATTTCCTTGGCCTGGATTTCGATGTCCGAGGCCATGCCCTGCGAACCACCGGACGGCTGGTGGATCATGACGCGCGAGTTCGGCAGCGAGAAACGCTTGCCCTTGGCGCCGGCGGCGAGCAGGAAGGCGCCCATCGAGGCGGCCAGGCCCGTGCACAGCGTCGACACGTCAGGCTTGATGAAGTTCATCGTGTCGAAGATCGCCAGACCGGCCGACACCGAACCGCCCGGCGAGTTAATGTAGAGCGAAATATCCTTGTCCGGATTCTCGCTCTCCAGGAACAGCAGCTGGGCGACGATGAGATTGGCCATCTGATCGTTGACAGGACCGACCAGGAAAATCACGCGCTCCTTGAGCAGACGCGAGTAAATGTCGTACGCGCGTTCGCCGCGGCCGCTTTGCTCAACTACCATCGGCACGAGGCCGAGTGCTTGGGTGTCCAATGCCGGATTACGGTTCATACCTGTCTCGTTCCTTGTAAGTAAGGCTCACACAGAGGGGCTTAAAACAGAAAGCCTACCCCGCGCTTCAAGCCTGTGGGTTGCTGCCCATCAATTCGTCGAAAGCGACGGCCTTGGTGCTGACCTTCGCCTTGCCAAGCACATAGTTGACGACGTTTTCTTCTAAAACAAGGGACTCCACCTCACCCAGGCGACGACGGTCGGCGTAGTAGTACTTGAGGACTTCTTTCGGGTCTTCGTAGCTCTGCGCGAAATCTTCGATCTGGGCCTTGACCTGCTCCTGGGTCGCTTGCAGCTGGTTGTCGCCAACCAGTTGCGACAGGATCAGGCCCAGGCGCACGCGGCGCTCGGCCTTTTCCAGGAACAGTTCGGTCGGGAACGGCATGTTCTTGACGTCCATCCCGCGCTGGGCCATGTCCTGGCGGGTCTGCTCGGCCAGGCGCTCTGCGTCCTGCTGGATCATGACGGTCGGAACGTCCATCTCGGTCACTTTGACCAGGGCGTCCATCACGGCTTCCTTGTTGCGGGCCTTGACGCGGGCGTTGACTTCACGCTCCAGGTTCATCTTGATGTCAGCGCGCATTTTTTCGATGGCGCCGTCTTCGATGCCCAGCGACTTGGCGAACTCTTCATCCACGGCCGGCATGTGCGCCCATTCCAGCTTCTTGAGCGTGATGGTGAAATCGGCGGTCTTGCCGGCGACGTCAGCACCGTGGTAGTCGGCCGGGAAAGCCAGTGGGAAGGTCTTGCTTTCGCCGACCTTCAGGCCCACGGTCGCGGCTTCGAATTCCGGCAGCATGCGGCCTTCGCCGAGGACGAATGCGTAATCGTCAGCTTTGCCGCCCGGAAATTCGACGTCGTCGATCTTGCCGACGAAGTCGACGGTCACGCGGTCGCCATTGGCTGCGACCGGCTCGCCGCCGTCGCCGTGCTCGCCTGCCTCACCCTTGGTGTGGAAGTGCACGCGCTGCTTGCGCAGGATGTCGATGGTCTTGTCGATCTCGGCGTCCGACACGTCGGCAGCGACGGTTTCGACTTCAACGGCGGCCAGGTCGCCGATCACGACTTCCGGGAACACTTCGAAGGTCGCGTCGAAAGCGAGCATGCCTTCCGGCGCGTCTTCCTTCGGTTCGATCTTCGGGAAACCGGCAACGCGCAGCTGGTTTTCGTTGGCGGCTTCGTTGAAAGCGCGGCCGACGCGGTCGTTCAGCACGTCCGATTCGATCTGGTAGCCATACTGGGCGGCGACCATTTTCAGAGGCACTTTGCCCGGACGGAAACCAGGCGCCTTGGCGGTCTTGGCCTGCTTCTTGAGGCGTTTTTCAACTTCCGAACGGACATCGCTCAGTGGAAAAGTGATCGTCAAGCGACGCTCGAGTTTGTCCAGGGTTTCGACTGCAGTTGCCATCGTAAAAATCGTCCAAAAAAATAATTGTTCGTGGTGCGAGGAGGGGGACTCGAACCCCCACACCATTGCTGGCGTCAGGACCTAAACCTGGTGCGTCTACCAATTTCGCCATCCTCGCGCAGGATTGCATATTGCCACAAAAACAAAGGGCGCCCGACAGTGAAACCGGCCGCCCTTGCACTCCATTGTCTAGGGGCTACAACTTCAACCCGGTATTTTACTGGATTTTCTGACACCATAGGAGTGATTTTTGCTCGTGCGGGGCATGCATGCCATTGCGCGGCGCACCAATCGAATCCGAAACCGCAGCGCCCTTTATAATGGCGCGCACATTAACAATGACTTGCGGTCATTCTTATCCATGGCCGTCGATCATTACGAAAATTTCCCTGTCGCCTCGATCCTGCTGCCGCGCCGCCTGGTGCCGGCCGTCGAAGCCATCTATGCCTTCGCGCGCGGCGCCGACGATGTCGCCGACGAGGGCGACGCGACGCCGGCCGAGCGCCTGGCCGGCCTGGCCGAGTACGAAGCCGCCCTCGATGCCATCGCGGCCGGCCGCACGCCGACCGGCGCCGTGTTTTCCCGCCTGGCCGGCGTGGTTCGCCAATACGGACTCGACCTGCAACCGCTGCGCGACCTGCTCTCGGCCTTTCGCCAGGACGTGGTCACCACGCGCTACCCCGACTTCCCCGCCCTGCTCGATTACTGCCGCCGCTCGGCCAATCCGGTCGGGCGCCTGATGCTGGCCCTGTACGGGGTCGACGGCGCGCCCAGGCTGCAAGCGGCGGATGCGATCTGCAGCGCCCTGCAACTGATTAATTTCTGGCAGGACGTCGGAATCGATATCGGCAAGGGACGCATCTATCTGCCGCAAGAAGACTTGCAGCGCTTCGGCGTGGACGAGGCCGATATCGCCGCCCAACGCGACAGCCCGGCCTGGCGCGCCCTGATGGCCTTCGAGGTCGCGCGTGCGCGGGCGCTGATGCTGTCCGGCGCGCCGCTGGCGACCAGCCTGCCGGGACGCATCGGCTGGGAGCTGCGGCTGGTGGTCCAGGGCGGCTTGCGCATCCTCGAATGCATCGAGCGCGCCGGTTACGACGTCTACCGGCGCCGGCCGAAGCTGGGCAAGCGCGACTACGCGATCATGGCCTGGCGTGCACTGCGCATGTAAAAACCCTGCCATTCCAGCCCGACAATAGCCCGCATCGGCTAAGATAGCGGCTTCGCATCCCTGACCTTGCCTTTTTTACATGTCTCCTGACGAATACTGCCAGCAAAAGACTGTCCAGAGCGGTTCCAGCTTCTATTACAGCTTCCTGTTCCTCCCAGCCGAGCGCCGCCGTGCGATCACGGCCTTGTACGCATTCTGCCGCGAAGTCGACGATACGGTTGACGAGGCGCTTGATGCCTCGCTGGCGCGCATCAAGCTGGCCTGGTGGCGCACCGAGGTCTCGGCCATGTACAAGGGCACCCCGACCCACCCGGTGATGCAGGCCCTCAAGCCGCACCTGGACGTCTACCGCCTCGAAGAACAGCACTTGCAGGCGATCATCGACGGCATGGAGATGGACCTCGACCAGAGCCGCTATCTCGACTACCCGGGCTTGCGCAAGTATTGCTGGCATGTGGCGGGCGTGGTCGGCATCCTGTCGGCCAGTATCTTCGGCTACAGCAATGCGCAGACCCTGGCCTATGCCGAAAAGCTCGGCCTGGCCTTCCAGCTGACGAACATCATCCGCGACGTCGGCGACGACGCCCGCCGCGGCCGCATCTACCTGCCCGTCAACGAGCTGCAGCAATTCGGGGTGACGGCGCAGGACCTGCTGAGCGCGCGCCACAGCGACAAGTTCGAGGCGCTGATGCGCTTCCAGACCGAGCGCGCCCAGGCCATGTACGACGAAGCGCTCGCGCTGCTGCCGAAGGAAGACCGGCGCGCCCAGCGTCCCGGGCTGATGATGGCCGCCATCTACCGCACCCTGCTCGACGAGATCGCGCGCGACAACTTCCACGTGCTGAACCAGCGCATCTCCCTCACGCCGCTGCGCAAACTCTGGCTGGCGTGGAAAACCTATGTCCGCACCTGACAAGCGGAGCGTCGCCGTCGTCGGCGGCGGCTGGGCCGGGTGCGCTGCGGCCACCGAACTGGCGCGCCGCGGCGCGCAGGTCACCCTGTTCGAAGCCGCGCGCAGCCTGGGCGGACGCGCACGCGCCGTCGAGGTCAACGGCCGCACGCTCGACAACGGCCAGCACATCCTGCTCGGCGCCTACAAGCAAACGCTTGGCCTGATGAAGCGGGTCGGCGTCGATCCCGCCCAAGCCCTGCTGCGCCTGCCGCTGCAGATGCGCTATCCGGCGGGCGCCGGCGGCATGGACTTCGTCGCCCCGCGCCTGCCCGCGCCCTGGCACATCATCGTTGCCCTGCTGCGCACCAGGGAGCTGGCGCGCGCAGACAAGCTGGCCCTGGGCCGCTTCGCGAGCGCCGCGCGCTGGATGGGCTGGCGCCTCGATACCGACGTGTCGGTCAGCACCCTGCTGGCCCGCTTCGAGCAGACCGCGCGCCTGGAACGCCTGATGTGGCATCCGCTGTGCCTGGCGGCCCTGAACACGCCGCCCGAGCGCGCCTCCGCCAACGTCTTCCTGGCCGTGCTGCGCGACAGCCTGGGCGCGAAACGCGCGGCCTCCGACATGCTGCTGCCGCGGGTCGACCTGGGCGCGCTGTTCCCGCAGGCCGCCGGGCGTTACCTCGCCGGCAAGGGCGGCGTCGTCCATACCGGCGCCAAGGTCGAGTCGCTGGTCCGCACCGATCGCGCCTGGGAGCTGGCCGCCACCGGCCAGGGCCTGGGCGGCGCCTGGCGCGGCGCCTTCGACGCAGTGGTGCTGGCCACGCCGCCGGGAGCGGCCGGAGCCCTGCTCGCAACCCTGCCGGAGACCGCCCCGCTGGTGGCCCAGCTGGACGCCTTCGACTACGAGCCGATTTCCACCTGCTACCTGCAGTACGACCCGGCCCTGCGCCTGGCGCTGCCGCTGGTCGCCCTGCTCGACGCGCCGGATGTACAGCACTTCGGCCAGTTCGTGTTCGACCGCGGCCAGCTCGATGCCACCCAGGCCGGCCTGCTGGCGGTCGTGATCAGCGCCGCCGGCGCCGCCGCCGCGCTCGACCAGGACAGCCTGGCGCGCGCCGTCGCGGCGCAACTGGCGGCGGCCTTCCCCGGAATGGGGCTGGACGCCCCGCTGTGGAGCCGCGTCATCACCGACAAGCGCGCGACCTTCGCCTGCACCCCGGACCTGGCGCGTCCGCCGAATGCGACGCCGCTGCCCGGCCTGGTGCTGGCGGGCGACTACACGGCCTCCGATTACCCGGCCACGCTCGAGTCGGCGGTGCGCAGCGGCCAGGCCGCGGCCATGGCCATCCTGCGTGGGAACGCTTCAAGCGCCAAAAACGGCAGCCTGTCGCACGCCGCTGGCACGGCGCGCGCCGCACCCCTAGAGTAGCGCCATCGGACAACCGGACCCCAGACCATCATGACTACCCGCCTCGGATTGCGCACCCTGCTCTTGCTCGCCCTGGTCGCCGCCAGCACGGCGGTGCTGGTCGTGCCCGAATGCTTCGGCGCGCGCACCAACGCCACCGCGCCCATGCTGGTGTCGATGCTGGCCCTCGGTCACGCCTGATCCATGGGCAAGCTCGACTACCTCGACGCCCTCAAGCGCGCCATGCTCGGCCTGCCGCCCGAGCTGCAGGCCAAGACCCTGGCCTGGTACGAGCAGCGTTTCGTCGACGGCATGGCCGCGGGGCGCCTCGACAGCGAGATCGCCGCCGAACTCGACGACCCGAAGAAGGTCGCCCTGACCCTGCGCGCGAACACCCACATGCACGCCTTGGCCGCGCAAAAGAATCCGGCCAACCTGGCGCGGGCGGTGATCTCCAGCCTGGGCCTGCTGATCTTCAACCTGTTCATGGTGATTCCAGCCGCCGTCTTCGGCTCGCTCCTGGCGGCGCTGTACGTCGCCGCCTTTGCCCTGTATGTCAGCGGGATCGCGATCACGGCCAGCGGCCTGGCCGGCGCCAATGAACTGGTGCTCGACGCGCCGCTGCGCCACGTCATCGACGGCGTGGCCGGCGCCAACACGCGCACCCGGGTCTCGATCGACGAAACCGGGATCCAGGTGAGCGAAGACAAGGCGCCCGAGCCGGAGGACGCGAATGCCTCGCGTTCGCGCGTGGTACGCGGCGCCGAGCGCGTCGCCGGCAGCGGCATCCGCATCTCGAACGAGATGGACGACGACGCGCGCGCCACCCAGACGGTACTCGGCCTGGCCGCGGTGCTGGGCGGGATCGTGCTGTTCCTGGTGTCGATCGTCGTCACCCGCTATGCGGCGCTGGGCGTGAAGCGCTACCTGCAAATGAACATGTCGCTGCTGCGCGGCAGCTGAAGGAGTCGCGATGCGCGCCTTGTTACGAGTGGGCCTGGGCCTGTTGCTGCTTGCCTTCGTGCTGATCGGCCTGTCGTACGCCGTGCTGCGCTCCCAGGGCGGCGCTGGCCGCCTCGAGGCGCGCATCGTCGGCGACCAGACCCGCGGCGTCACGCGCGAAGTGCGCGCGGTCGAACTGACCGGCCCGATCGACCTGACTCTGCGCTACGGCGCCCAGCCGACCCTGGTCGTGCGCGGCGAAGAGCGCCTGCTGGCCAATATCGAGACCAAACAGGATGGCCGCGTGCTGCACATCGGCACGCGCGGCATCGTGCTGCGCCACCGCCAGCCGATCGAGGTCGAACTGACCCTGCCCATGCTGGACCGGATCGGCGTCGACGGCAGCGGCGACACCCGTATCAACGGCTTCTCGGGCGAGACGATCGAAGTGGAACTGAACGGCTCGGGCAACGTCGAGTTCAATGGCCGCTACCGCCGGGCCAAGGTGACCGTGCACGGCACCGGCCAGGTCACGCTCGACGCCGGCAACAGCGACAGCATCGATGCCGACCTGACCGGTTCCGGCACGATCACGCTGGCCGGCGCCGCGCGCAGCTTCCAGGCCCAGTCGAACGGCTCGGGCACCCTCGACGCCCAGCGCCTGCGCGCCGACACGGTAACAATGCGCCAGACCGGTTCGGGCAATGCCAGCCTGACGGCCCACGCCAGCATCGCCGCCGCGGTCAGCGGCAGCGGCGACGTCGACGTGTATGGCAATCCGCCGCAGCGCAGCGTCAGCCGCACCGGGTCGGGCGACGTTCACTTCGAACACTGATCGCGCCAGCGCCCGAGCACGCCTTGCGCCGCCGCGCGCCCGCTGGCGAAACAGGCGGTCAGCAGGTAGCCGCCGGTCGGCGCTTCCCAGTCGATCATCTCGCCCGCGACGAACACGCCCGGCACCGCGCGCAGCATGCCGTCGCCGTCGAGCGCTTCGAACTTCACCCCGCCGGCGCTGCTGATCGCCTCGTCGATCGGACGCGGACGGCGCAGCACCAGCGGCAGCGCCTTGATCGCGCGCGCGAGCGCCTCTTCGTCCATGTAGTCGGCACGGGACAGGCATTCGCGCAGCAAAGCGGCCTTCACGCCCTTGATGCCGAGCCGGCTTTGCAGATGGCTCGAGAGCGAGCGCGCGCCGCGCGGCCTGGTCACCTCGGCGTGGACCCGTTCGGCCGTGTGGTCGGGCGCGAGGTCGAGCCAGATGGTGGCCGTACCGCGCGCGCCGATCTGGTCGCGCAGGACGCTCGAGATCGCGTACACCAGGCTGCCCTCGATGCCGCCCTTGGTGACGACGAACTGGCCCTGGCGCCGTGCGCGCGCGCCGGCGCGGTCTTCGTATTCGATCGCCACGGTGGTCAGCGGCGCGCCCGCGTGCTTGTCGCTGAAATGCGCCGACCAGTCGACATCGAAGCCGCAATTGGCCGGCACCAGGGGCGCCACCTCGACCCGCCGCTGTTCCAGCAAGGGTACCCAGGCGCCGTCCGAGCCCAGTCTTGCCCAGCTGGCGCCGCCGAGAGCCAGGATGACGGCGTCGAAGCGCAGCACGTGTTCGCCGTCGGGCGCGGCGAAACGCAGTGCTTCGCCCTCCCATCCCAGCCAGCGCTGGCGCATGTGGAAGCGCACGCCGCCCTCGCGCAGCCGGTGCAGCCAGGCGCGCAGCAGGGGCGCCGCCTTCATGTCGGTCGGGAAGACGCGGCCCGAGCTGCCGATGAAGGTGTCGATGCCCAGGCCGTGGATCCAGGCGCGCACGTCCTCGGGCGAAAAAGCGGCCAGCCAGCGCGCGACCTCGGCGCTGCGCGCGCCGTAGCGGCGCACCACATCGGCGTAGGGCTCGGAATGGGTGATGTTCATGCCGCCCTTCCCGGCCAGCAGGAATTTGCGCGCCACCGAGGGCATGGCATCGTAGACGTCGACCTGCGCACCGCCGGCGGCCAGCACTTCGGCCGCCATCAGGCCGGCGGGGCCGCCGCCGATGACGGCAACGCGGGGAGAAGAAGACGAGGTGGTGGACATGCTGGCGCCGGTGATGTGCTGGACGCGCATTTTAGTCGAAAACGCCTGGCAGCAGAAAAATGTAAAGGGAGCTTGACATCGGCTTTTTGCTCGCCTAGCATGTAAAGCATACTTTACACGAAGGAGCGTCGCATGGCCCAGGATCTTCACGAAAAACGGATCACCAAAATCTATATTCGCGAGCTGATGGCGGCCCTCGCGCTCTACACCGTGCTGCTGCTCGCGGCGATCAAATTCGGACGGCCGATGGCGCCGGGCGCGCTGCGCACCGCGATCCTGCTCAGCCCCATGATCGGTTTCGGCGCCGGCATCTGGGCCATCGCACGCCAGATCCGGCGCGCCGACGAATACATCCGCATGCGCCTGCTGGAAAACGTCGCGCTGGGGGCGGCGATCACGGCCGCCCTGACCTTCAGCTACGGTTTCCTCGAATCGGCCGGCTTCCCCAGGCTGTCGATGTTCTCGGTCTGGGGCGCGCTCTGCCTGTCCTTCGGCGCGGTGCAGCTGGTACGCAAGCTGCTGGAGCGCTGAAGCGAGCCGATGAACAACCACATCCGCCACCTGCGCGCCGAACATGGCTGGAGCCAGGCCCACCTGGCCGAATTGCTGAAGGTGTCGCGCCAGACCGTGATCGCCATCGAAAACGGGCGCTACGACCCCAGCCTGCCGCTTGCATTCGCCATTTCCCGACTGTTCCAACAACCGATCGAAGCGATCTTCAACCCTGACCAGGAGCCAGCATGAAACCGTCCGTCTTGTTCGCACTTCTCTTTGCCTGCGCCGTCCCCGCCCTGGCCCAAAGCCCGGCCACGCCGCCGAACCGCTTCGCGACGGCCAGCGCGCCGGCCGAGCGCTTCGACATCCAGGGCATGCTGGTCGAACGCCACGGCAGCGGCGCGCGCGCGATGGTCCTGATCCCGGGCCTGGCGAGCGGCGGCTGGGTGTGGCAGGAAACGGTGCGCGAATTCGCCAAGGACTACACGCTGTACGTCGTCACCCTGCCCGGCTTCGACGGCCGCCCCGCGCTCGCCGGCAATCCCTTCGATGCGGCCAAGGCCGCCCTGACCGAACTGATCGCCGCGCGGCGCCTGGTCAAACCCGTGCTGGTCGGGCACAGCGTCGGTGCGACCCTGTCGATCGCCCTGGGCGAGGACCTGGGCGAGCGGATCGGCGGCGTCGTCGCCCTCGACGGCTTGCCGGTCTTCCCGCGCACCGAGGACATGCCGCCGGAACAGCGCGCGACGATGGCCGAGTCCTTCCGCCAGCGCATGGCGGCGGCAACGCCGCAAGCCTTCGCGGCCCAGCAGCAGCAATACATGCGCGCCGTCGGCGTGATCGACATCGGCAAGGCCGACGACCTGGCCCGGCTCACCGCCCGCAGCGACCCGGCGGCGGCAGCCGCCTACGCCGGCGCGGTGCTGGCGCTCGACTTGCGCCCGGGCCTGCCCAAGCTGCGCGCACCGGTACTGGCGCTGGTGCCGTCCTACGACCCGGATAACGTCGCCATGGGCGGGACCGCGAACGACAAGCTGGCGTATTATCGGAGCCTGATGGCCGGCACGCCAAAGCTGGATGTGGTCCTGATCGACAACGCGCGCCACTTCGCCATGCTCGACCAGCCGCGCGCCGTTCACGACGCCCTGCGCCAATTCCTGAAAACCCTGTAAGGAGAACCTCATGCCCCGCCTCGGCCACTGGATCGTGCAATACCTGTTCGCGGTTGTTTCGATGTTCGTGCTGCTGATGGCGGTCGACCTGATGCGCGGCGAAAGCCTGGCGCGGGCCTGGCCCTCGGCCATGGCCTGGGCCGGCATCGCCTCGGCCCTGTTCATCGGCACCCGTTACCGCAACATGAAGCGCGGCCTGGCCTGCGCCGTCTGCGACAAGCTGGACCGTAAATAGGACGACACGCCTCCTCGATGCGCGCCAGTTATTCACGGCGCATTTGTCAAGAAAATAAGATACTGCTTGACAAGCTTTGTCTAAGGAATATTCTTGTAGGCACGTGAACGATGCATGTCCGAAGGCATGCACGATTCGCCCAGTAGCCGTTTGCTCATCTTGGAGGATGAAATATGTCGTTGAAGTCGGGGCCGATGTCGGCCCGTAGGACCGTGCTGGGCGCGATCGCGTCCAGCCCCTTGTGGCTCGGCAGTGCCTGGGCCGCATCGCAGTCGATGAAGATCTCGCATCAGTTCCCCGGCGGCAGTGTGATGGAAGGCGACTTCCGCGACCGCCTGTGCCGCATGTTCGCCGCCAGCGTCGAAAAGCGCACCCGCGGCAGCCTGAAGTTCTCGATCTACCCGAATGCCACGCTGATGGCCCCGAACACGCAGTTCGGCGCCCTCAAGAAAGGTGGACTCGACCTGGCCCTGGTGCCGCTGTCGTACGCCGCCGCCGAGTCGCCCGAAGCGAACATCGGCCTGATGCCGGGCCTGGTGACGTCCTACGCCCAGGGCTATGGCTGGAAGAATGCCGAAGTCGGCAAGGAACTGACCCGCATGTTGGGCGAACAAGGCCTGGTCGTGGTCAGCTGGATCTGGCAGGCCGGCGGCGTCGCCGCGCGCGGCACCCCGATCGTGGCACCCGAGGACGTGCGCGGCCTGAAGGTGCGCGGCGGCTCGCGCGAAATGGACCTGGTCCTGCAGCAGGCCGGCGCCACCATCGTCAACCTGCCCTCGAACGATATCCATGGCGCGATGAAGAGCGGCGCGCTGGACGCCGCCTTCACGTCCTCGACCTCGCTGATCTCGTTCCGCCTGCAGGACGTCGCGCGCTCGCTGACCACCGCGCGCAGCGGCGGCTACTGGTTCATGCTCGAGCCGCTGCTGATGTCGAAGACCATCTTCGACCGCCTGAGCAAGGACCAGCAGGCGGCCATCATGGACGTCGGCGCCGATCTGGAGCAGTTCGCGCTGCGCATGGCCCAGAACGACGATGCGGCCGTGGCGACCGTGTACGCCCACGCCGGCGCGCGCGTGGTCGGCATGGATGGCGAGGCGGTCAAGAAATGGCAGGAGATGGCGCGCACCACCGCCTGGGCCGACTTCAGCGGACGCAGCGACAGCTGCGCCAAGCTGCTGGCACTGGCGGAAAAGTCGATCGCGACGATGTAAGCCTGTCAGCGCGCGGGCGGCGCCTGGTTCAGCCGCCCGTCACCGGCGGGAAGAACGCCACTTCCCCGCCTTCTTCCAGGGCCGTCTCCGGCCCGCACATCACGTGTTTGAATGCCATGCGCAACGCGCGCTCGTGGCCGAGGGCGCTCGCCCAGGCGCCGCCGCGCGCGATCAGGTGCTCGCGCACGGCGCCCACCGTCGTCACGTTGGCCGGGAGGTCGATGCGTTCGCCCGCCAGGCCCACGGCCTCGCGCACGGACGCGAAAAATCGCAGTTCGATATGCATGGTAATCAGTGCTGAAGTTCGGCGAACGGGATGAAGCGCACGATATCGCCTTCGTTGATCACGCGTCCCGGTGGATTGTCGATGATGCCGTCGCCCCAGACGGTGGAGGTCAGCACGCCCGAGCCCTGGTTCGGGAACAGGTCGAGCCCGCCCCCGGCGTTGACGCGCGCGCGCAGGAACTCGTTGCGGCGGTCGGCCTTGGGCAGGCTGAAGTCGGCGCGCAGCTGCCAGGCGCGCGGCTCGACCGATCCGCTCACGCCCTGCAGGCGCAGCAGGAAAGGCCGCACGAAGAGCAGGAAGGTGATGAAGCTCGACACCGGGTTGCCGGGCAGGCCGATGAAGAACGCGCCGCCCCCGTCGTTGCGTACTTCGCCGAAGGCCAGCGGCTTGCCCGGCTTGACCGCGATCTGCCACATGTTCAGCTGCCCTTCGCTCTCGACGGCCGGCTTGATATGGTCTTCCTCGCCGACCGACACCCCGCCCGAGGTGATGATCAAGTCGCTCTCGCGCGCCGCCGCGCGCAGCGTGGCGCGGGTGGCGTCGAGCGTATCGGGCACGATGCCGAAGTCCTTGACCACGCAGCCGAAATTTTCCAGCAGCGCGCGCAGGGTGAAGCGGTTCGAATTGTAGATGGCGCCCGGCGCCAGCACGCCGCCCGGCGCTTCGCCCGGCATGGTCAGCTCGTCGCCGGTGAAGAACACGGCCACGCGCAGGCGCCGCCGCACCGGCAGGCTGGCCAGGCCGACCGATGCGGCTAGTCCCAGCTCCTGGCTGCGCAGGCGGGTACCGACGGCCAGGATGGTGGCGCCGGCCTGGATGTCTTCGCCGGTGCGGCGGATCCATTCGCCGCTGGCCGGCGTGTGGCGGATCGTGACCAGGTCGCCGGCCAGTTCGCACTGCTCCTGCATCACGACCGCGTCGGCACCGGCGGGAATCATGGCGCCGGTGAAGATGCGCGCCGCGGTCCCGGCTGCCAAGGGCTGGCCGACCTGGCCGGCCGCGATGCGCTGGGCCACGCGCAGGGTCGCGCCGCCGTTCATGCAGTCCTGCGCGCGCACGGCATAGCCGTCCATCGAGGTGTTGTCGGCCGAAGGCACGGGAATCGTCGAGGCCTGGTCGTGCGCCAGCACGCGGCCATTGGCCTCGAGCGTGGCGACGACTTCGACCTCCGGCACCGGGCGCGCGGCGCCAAGCAGGATGTCGAGCGCTTCGCGCACCGCCAGCATCGGACGCGGCGCCGGTTTATCGAGTGGTGTCGTCATGCCGCCAGCCCCGTATGCGCGGCAATGAAGGTTTTCATTTCGTCGGCGTTGGCACGCATCAGGACGAATTTTTGCGGCAGCGATTCGAGGTCCTCGAAGCCGGGCGGACGCTCGGCGTCGGTCCCGAGGGCCTCGAGGATGGTTTCGTTGAACTTCGCCGCCAGCGCGGTTTCCAGCACGATCATCGGCACGCCCGGCGCCATGTGTTCGCGCGCGACCTTGATGCCGTCGGCGGTATGGGTGTCGATCACGATGCCGTAGTCGTCGGCGACCATGCGGATCGTCTCGAGGCGGTCGGCGTGGGTCGACTTGCCGGAGACGAAACCATAGGCCTTGACGCGCTTGAACTCGTCGCCGTCGGCGCCCGGACCGCCCGACAGGTCGAAGCCGCCGTGGGTGTCGATTTTACGGAACAGCGCGTGGGTGCGCTCGCTGTCGCGTCCCACCAGGTCGAAGATGAAGCGCTCGAAGTTCGAGGCCTTCGAGATGTCCATCGACGGGCTGCTGGTGTGGAAGGTCTCGCTCGACTTGCGCACGCGGTAGACGCCGCTGCCGAAGAATTCGTCGAGCACGTCGTTCTCGTTGGTGGCGACCACCAGCTTGTCGATCGGCAGGCCCATCATGCGCGCGATGTGGCCGGCGCAGATATTCCCGAAGTTCCCCGACGGGACCGTGAACGAGACCGTCTGCGCGTTGCGCGTGGTCGCCGCCAGGTAGCCGCGGAAGTAGTACACGACTTGCGCCACGACGCGCGCCCAGTTGATCGAATTGACGGTGCCGATCTTGTGGCGCGCCTTGAAGGCCAGGTCGTTCGAGACGGCCTTGACCAGGTCCTGGCAGTCGTCGAACACGCCTTCGACGGCGATGTTGAAGATATTCGGGTCCTGCAGGCTGAACATCTGCGCGGTCTGGAAGGGGCTCATCTTCCCGCTCGGAGACAGCATGAAGACGCGCACGCCGCGCTTGCCGCGCATCGCGTATTCAGCGGCGCTGCCGGTGTCGCCCGAGGTCGCGCCGAAGATGTTGAGTTCATCGTCGTTCTTGGCCAGCGCGTATTCGAACAGGTTGCCCAACAACTGCATCGCCATGTCCTTGAAGGCCAGGGTCGGGCCGTTCGACAGCGCCTGCAGGATCAGGGTGCGGCCCTTGTCGTCTTCCAGCGTGCGCAGCGGCGTGATGTCGGCCGCCTCCTGCTCCGGGCGCGCATTGCGGTACACCTCGGGCGTGTAGGTCCTGGCGGTGAGCGCCTTCAGGTCGGCGTCGGGAATGTCGGTCGCAAACTTGCGCAGGATCTCGTAGGCCAGTTCGGCGTAGGACAGCTTGCGCCAGGCGTCGAGCTCCTCGCCGGTGACCTGCGGGTACTCGGCCGGCATGAACAGGCCGCCATCGGGGGCCAGGCCGCCGAGCAGGATGCTGGAGAAGGTTTCCGGATTGCGGGAAGCGGACGCGCTCGTTGCGCGGGTAGACAGGTAGTGCATACTTTGGATAATCCGGTTGGGCTCGCGATGATGCTTTTATTATAGTGCGAGCCCGGAAATCCTGTCTGCAGCCGAGTGTCGGTGGTGGGCGCCCCGCGCCCACCGCTGCTCAACACGCCGCGTGATTGACCGTCACGACGTGGATCGCCAGGCCACCGAGCGAGGTTTCCTTGTACTTCACCTGCATGTCGGCCCCGGTCTGGCGCATCGTTTCGATGACGTTGTCCAGGCTGACGAAATGGGTGCCGTCGCCCTTGAGCGCCAGCGAGGCCGCCGTGATCGCCTTGATCGCGCCCATGCCGTTGCGCTCGATGCAGGGAATCTGCACCAGGCCGCCGATCGGGTCGCAGGTCATGCCGAGATGGTGTTCGATGCCGATTTCGGCGGCGTTCTCGATTTGCTCGTTGCTGCCGCCGAGCGCCGCCACCAGGCCGGCCGCGGCCATTGCGCAGGCGACGCCGACTTCGCCCTGGCAGCCCACCTCGGCGCCCGAGATCGAGGCGTTCTTCTTGCACAGCATGCCGATCGCGGCGGCGGTAAGCAGGAAGTCGCGGATCCCCTTGACCGAATTGGTCGGGCGGCAGTCTTCGGCGTAATAGCGCACCACGGCCGGAATGATGCCGGCCGCGCCATTCGTCGGCGCCGTCACCACGCGCCCGCCCGCGGCATTCTCTTCGTTGACCGCCATCGCATACAGCGTCACCTGGTGCGTCGCGTCGTGCGGCAGTTCGTTCACGCGCTTGCCCGCGACGCAGTGGGCCTGCTTCCAGAGCGCCGCGGCGCGCCGCTTGACATTCAGGCCGCCGGGCAGCTGGCCGCCGGTGACCAGGCCGTGCGCGATACAGTCGGCCATCACGCCCCAGATGCGGTCGATGCCGGCGTCCAGCTCCGCCTCGCTCATGCGCGACAGCTCGTTCGCGCGCAGCATGTGCGGAATCGACAGGCCATGCTCGCGGCCATGCGTCAACAGCTCGGCCATCGTCGCGAACGGGAACGGCACCGGCACCGCTGCCGGCTCCTGCGCGCGCTGGGCTTCGCCGGCCGCGGTGATGAAACCGCCGCCGACCGAATAAAAGATCCGCTCGATGACGCTGCCGTCATCGAGCTGGAGCACGAAGCGCATGCCGTTCGGGTGTTCCGGCAGCGTCGATGCCTTGTGCCAGACCAGGTTGGTGCGCATCGCGAACGGCACTTCCCTGGTGCCGAGCAATCGCAGCACGCCGTCGAGCTCCGCCGCGGCCAGCTTGTCTTCGACCGAATCGGGATCGATATCCTGCGGTGTCTCGCCCATCAGGCCGAGGATCACGGCCTTGTCGGTCGCGTGGCCGACGCCGGTCAGCGCGAGCGACCCATACAGGTGGGCTTCGACGCCGACTGCCCGCTCGAGCGGACCGCACTCGACCAGGAAGCGGCGCGCCGCGACCATCGGGCCGACGGTGTGCGAGCTCGAAGGTCCGATACCGATCTTGAATAGATCGAAAACACTCATGTCCATGGCGGCTGTCTCAGTTAGTTTTATTTTTTATTGTAAGGTCTCAGGCCGTGGCGCCGACGTCGATATTCGCGAGCATGCTGGTCACCATCTCCTCGATGCCCACGCGCGCTTTCCAGCCCCAGTCGCTCGTCGCGCGGCTGTCGTCCAGGCTCTTCGGCCAGGTATCGGCAATCGCCTGGCGGCTGTCCGGCTGGTACGCGATCTCGAAGGCCGGCATGGTCTTCTGGATGGCGACAGCCAGTTCGCGCGGGTTGAACGAGACGCCGGCCACGTTGTACGAGGAGCGGATCGCGACCTGGTCGCTTGGAGCGTCCATCAGTTCGATGGTGGCGCGGATCGCGTCCGGCATGTAGATCATCGGCAGCGTGGTCTCCGGACCCAGGAAGCACTCGTAGGTTGCGCCCTTGAGCGCCGCGTGGAAGATCGCGATCGCGTAGTCGGTGGTGCCGCCGCCCGGAGGCGACTTGAAGCTGATGATGCCCGGATAGCGGATGCTGCGCACGTCGACGCCGTACTTGGTGTGGTAGTACTCGCACAGGCGCTCGCCGGCCAGTTTGCTGATGCCGTAGATCGTGGTCGGGTCCATCACCGTGTACTGCGGCGTGTTCTCGGCCGGGGTGTTCGGGCCGAAGGCGGCGATCGAGGATGGCCAGAACACTTTCAGGGGCTTGCCGGCTTCCAGGCGTTCGCGCGCCACTTCCAGGATGTTGAGCAGGCCATCCATATTCAGGGTCCAGGCTTTCAGGGGCACTTTTTCGCCGGTGGCCGACAGCAGCGCGGCCAGCTGGTAGACCTGGGTCACACCCTCATCCACGACCAGCGCCATCAGGCGTTCCTTGTCCAGCACGTCGAGCTGGGCGTAGCGCGCCGCGCCGTAGACGTTGTCGGTACCGATGTCGGTGGCGAGGACGTTGGCGGCGCCGTGTTGTTCGGCCAGGGCCGAGACCAGCTCGCTGCCGATCTGGCCGTTGGCGCCGATGATGAGGATGCGTTCCATGTAGATTCCTAAAATGCGGTATTGATTAATTATTCTTGAGGATGCCGAGTTCGCGGCCGGCCTGCTCGAACGCGGCCAGCACGGTCACCAGCTGTTCGCGGGTATGCGCCGCCGACAGCTGGACGCGCACGCGCGCCTGCCCCATCGGCACCACCGGATAGAAGAAGCCCGACAGCAGCACGCCCAGTTCGAACATGCGCGCCGCGAATTTCTGCGCCACCGGCGCGTCGAACAGCATCACCGGCACCACCGGGTGGGTGCCCGGCTTGATGGTGAAGCCGATGCGCTCGATCTCGCTGCGGAAGAAGGCGGTGTTTTCCATCAGGCGGTCGCGCAGCTCGGTCGAGCTCGAGATACGCTCGAGGACCGAGATCGAGGCGCCGGCGATCATCGGGGCCAGCGTGTTCGAGAACAGGTAAGGACGCGACTTCTGGCGCAGGGTCTCGATGACTTCCTTGCGCCCGGACGTGAAACCGCCCATCGCGCCGCCCAGGGCCTTGCCCAGGGTGCCGGTGATGATGTCGATCTTGCCCATCACGCCGCAGTGTTCGTGGGTGCCGCGGCCGGTCGCGCCGAGGAAACCGGAGGCGTGCGACTCGTCGATCAGGGTGAGCGCGCCGTATTGCTCGGCCAGGGCGACGATCTTGTCGAGCTGGGCGATCGTGCCGTCCATCGAGAAGGCGCCGTCGGTGACGATCACTTTATGGCGCTTGCCGGCAGCAAGGGCGGCCTGCAGCTGGACTTCGAGGTCGGCCATGTCGTTGTTGGCGTAGCGGTAGCGCGCCGCCTTGCACAGGCGGATGCCGTCGATCAGCGAGGCGTGGTTCAGCGCGTCGGAGATGATGGCATCGTTCTCGTCGAACAGCGGCTCGAACACGCCGCCGTTGGCGTCGAAGGCGGCCGCGTACAGGATCGTGTCTTCGGTGCCGAGGAATTCGGAGAGCTTGCGTTCGAGTTCCTTGTGCACGGTCTGCGTGCCGCAAATGAAGCGCACCGAGGACAGGCCGTAGCCGTATTTGGCCAGGGCCGCTTCGGCCGCTTTCTGGGTCGCCGGGTCGCCCGACAGGCCGAGGTAGTTGTTGGCGCACATATTGATCAGCGTGCGGCCGTCTTCCGACTCCACCACCGCGCCCTGGCGCGAAGCGAGCACGCGCTCGGGCTTGAACAGACCCTGCTCGCGCAGGGTGGACAGGTTCTGCTGCAGGCCGCTGTAGAAGGCGTTCTTCGCTTGCTCGCTCATGTGGTTACCTCGTCGTTGATGCCGGCTTGACCGGCGGTTGGACTATGCTGTACCGTTGGCCGGTCTGTGGTTGGTTTCAACAACCTGCCGCGTTTTCGGTATCTCGAACTAAAATTCAATATAATGGATATTACGCCGCCCTGTTGAACTTGGCAAGGTCCGGCATTCCACCACAACCAGCGCCGCTCCCTTCCATGAAAACCCTCGTCCCGACCAACAATGCCCCGCCCGAAGTCGGCGCCACCCTGCAGCGCCTGCGCCTGGCGCGCGGATTGACGCTGGAGGACTTGTCGCGCATCGCCGGCGTGTCGAAGTCGATGCTGTCGCAAATCGAGCGCGAAAAGGCGAATCCTACCATCGCCATCACCTGGCGTCTCGCCAACGCGCTCGGCGTGCAGATCGGCGAGCTGCTGGCGTCGGAAACGCGCGACGTCGAAGCGATCCGGGTGCTGGACGCCCATGAAACCCCTACCCTGCCCGGCAACCACGCCGGCTATGTGCTGCGCATACTCGGGCCGATGGAACTGGCCGGCCAGTATGAATGGTATGAGCTGACCCTGGCGCCGGGCGGCGCCCTGACCTCGCAGGCGCACGATCCGGGCACCAAGGAACACCTGACGGTGCTCAACGGGGCGCTCGAGGTCGAAGTCGGGATCGAGAAGCGCAAGGTGAAGGCCGGAGGGACGGCCAGGTATCCGGCGGACCAGGACCATGTGCTGCGTAACATCGGCAAGACCGAGGCCAAGGCCTTGCTGGTCGTCGTTCACCGCTGAGCAACATTATCTTTAAAATAAAGACGCTGTTCGCGTTAAGTGTTGAAACCTGCTGTGGGACGCGTGCCCAGTGCCGCCCGCAGCAAGCCTTCCGCGGTCCCGATGCGTCCGCCATCGAGCGCCCAGCGCCAGCCCAGATAATTGCTCAGGTAACGGCTTGCCACGCCGCGAAACGGCAGAAGCCAGCCGCGCAGACGGCTGTGGTAGCTGTTGACGTTCTGCACGTGGATGGCGCCACGGACCCGGATCCCCGCTCTCAGATTGACCGCCTGGTGCGTGATGCCGGTTTGGCGGGCGAAGGCGCGGTAGGCGGGATGGCCATCGGAGACGAGCAAGGCGTCGTGCGCCAGACGCGGCAATAAATGCTGGTGTAATTGCGCCGGCGTCAGTGTTCCCTTGCCGGGTACCCAGTCCAACGTTTGGCCAGTCCGGTCGCGTGCCACCAGGATGCACATCTGCTCGTTCGAGATCCCGCGTTTTGTCGCTTTGCCGCCGCGTTTGCGTGGCGGGCGCTCGAGCTTGCGCGCACCTTTCTGCGGTTCGAGCAGGTACATTTCGTCGGCCTCCGCAATGCCAGACAGGCGTTGCGCACGATCATCCTTGCTAACGCTCAAAAACCGATGACGCCAACGGAAGCTGGTTGCCCCGGCAACCCCATGCTCGGTGGCGCTGCGGCGGATGCTGCGCGAGTCGAGCATGCTGCCCAGATAGTCGAGCCAACGTCCCTTGTAGCGCAGACGCGCCAGCGCGGTGCCGCTGAGGGCGTTGCACGTGCGCCCGCATCGCTTGCAGCGGTAGCGTTGCAGACCATGCGCATGGCCGTGCCGATAAAAATCGCGCGAGTCGCAATGCGCGCAGCTGAGGCGGGAAGTGGCAGTCTGCTCGATGACGTCGACGACCTGGTCAAGCTTGGCCGCTGGCAGCAGCAAGTCGAGCAGCCGCTCGCGCTGGCGGCGCGTCAAGCTGCTGAGCTGGGTGATCCATTGCTCGAATGTGCGTGCATGCATGCTTCCTCCGGCGTCGACGAGTGAGGTTGGACCTCAGCCGTTCCGGACGATTCCACACTTAGAACCTATCCCAGTAGGGAGGAGGAAGTTGATGACGATGCATGGCAAGCGGGGGCAAGGCGCGAGGAGGCCGCATGGCGAGCCATGCAACGACGAGCAACGCAGCAGTCGCTTGTCAGGCGCGTCAGCAACGACTCATTCCCTACTGGGATAGGTTCTTAATGCGAACAGCGCCAAAATAAATGTGATCTGACTGCATCCAAACCGGGTTTGCCACCGTAGTAAGGGAATCAACAGCGCCGCGGCGCTTGCCCGTTGATCCCTTACCGCACAGCGTGTGCCAACCTTTTCAGGATGCAGACCATGAACAAGCACATTTTTCCAAAGCTGATCCTCGCCTCGTCGATCGCCCTGGCCCTGGCGGCCTGCGGCGGCAGCGACACCGGCGCGGCCAGCGTCAAGGCGACACTGGCGGCCGATCCGGCCGATACCACGGCGCCGTATGTGGGCATGGTCGGCAGCGCCTTCGCGGTCGACTTCAATCCGGTTGCCGACCGCCTGCGCGTGATCGGCGACGGCGGCCAGAGCCTGCGCATCAACGTCGACACGGGCGCCACCACGACCGACGGCGCGCTCAACCGCGCCGGCGCCGGGGTCTTCGTGACCGCCGCGGCCTACACCAACAGCGTCGCCGGCGCCACGGCCACCGCCCTCTACGATATCGACAGCGCCAGCGCCAGCCTGGCGCTGCAAAATCCGCCGAACGACGGCACCCTGACCCTGGTCGGCCCGCTGGGGCTGACGCCGGCGGGCGATGTGGGCATGGATATCGCGGGTGGTGCGAATGGACTGGTGCTGGCCGCGCTGCGCACCACTGCGGGCGGCCCGTCCTCGCTGTACCGGATCGACCTGGCGACGGGCGCGGCGACGCTGGCGAATGGCGCGGCCAGTCCCGCGACCTCGGCGATCGGGAATGGCCAGGTCGGATTGCGCGACATCGCCCTCGTCATCAAGTAGAAAAGGGGTTCGCCGGCTGTCGGGCGGGCTCTTGAACCCAGGCCGCAACGCGCTTGCGCGTCCTGGCGCCAAGGATCACGCCAGCCTACAACATCCGCACCGCGCGCCCGATGTACAGGATCGGACCGGTCGGCCGGGCCAGTGGCGAGCCGCCCTTCGGTTCCAGCGTGATTTCGAAGAGCTGGTTCGGCTGCAGCGGCGGCAGCGAGGCCAGCGCCACCTCGGCCGCCCTGCCCGGCTGGACCAGACCAAGCGAGACCGGGCCCTTCCAGCCGTCGGCCCTGGTCCACAGTTGCAGCGTCTTGTCGGCCGGGACGGCGGTGGTCCCGAGCGGAACGAGCTTGAGTCCTCCCGCGCGATCGGCCTGGACGATCCAGCCCGGCGCCATGTTACCCGGCGCGGCCAGCACGACCATGTAGCGCGGCGCCGCCTCGGGTGCCTCCAGGCGCGGCACCACGGCCAGCAGCAGCGCGGCGGCAAAGCCGGTGGCGGCCAGGGCGCGCCAGACATTGAGTCGTTCCCACCACTTGACGCGCGCCGCGGCGGGCGCACCCTTGCGCGCCCCGCCCAGCGCGGCTTCGATGCGCGGCCACAGGCGCGCCGGCAGCTCGACCGGTTCGGCCAGCGCGGCCAGCGGCAGCAAGCGTGCTTCCCACGCCTCTACCGCCGCGCGCAGGGCCGGCTCATGCGGCAAGGCCAGCGCGACGCGCCGGCGCTCGCCCTGGGTCAGCGTGCCCAGCACGTATTGGCCGGCCAGTTCGTCGGTATTGTCGTCGATCGGATCGGTCATGCCATGCACTCCTTCAGCGCAGTCAGGCCGCGCTTGATCCAGGCCTTGATGGTGCCCAGCGGCGACTGCATGCGTGCGGCGATTTCGGCATGCGAGCAGCCGTCGACATAGGCGTACAGGATGCTGGCGCGCTTCGAGGCGTCGAGGCCGACCAGGCAGTCGTGCAGGCGCCCCATGTCCTGGCGCCGCTCGAAGGCATCCACCAGGCCGGCGTCGGCACCCGCCGCGGTGTCGGCGCCCAGGTTGTCGAGGCTTTCCTCGTCGGTCTGCACTTCGCGTGCGCCGGCGCGTACCACGTCCAGCGCCTGGTGGCGCACGATGCTGTAGATCCAGCCGCGGCCCGCGCCGCGCGCCGGATCGAAACTGCGCGACCTGGTCCAGATGGCGAGAAAGGCGTCATGCAGCACGTCTTCGGCCACCTGGCGGCGCCGCACGATGCGCAGCGCCACGCCCAGCAGGCGGCGGCCGTCGCGATCGTAGATGCTGCGCAGCGCGCCCTGGTCGCCACGCGAACAGGCAAGCAGCGCGGCATCGTAATCGAAATCGGTCGGCGCATTCATCGGGCGGCCTTTCCTTCGCAATTGTTCGAGGGCCGCCGTCGCGGCGCGCCCGTTGCGGCCAATCCAGCCGCGCGCGGCGACTGGACCGGCCACCCGCTTACATCTTCAAGGCTTTCGTCAGGAAGCCCCAGCGGTCGGCCACTTCCTCGATCTGCTTGGCCGTCGGCTTGCCGGCGCCATGCCCCGCCTTGGTGTCGATGCGGATGATCACCGGGTTGCAGCCCGCCTGCGCGGCCTGGGCGGTGGCGGCGAACTTGAAGCTGTGCGCCGGGACCACGCGGTCGTCGTGGTCGGCCGTCGTCACCATCGTGGCCGGGTAGCTGGTGCCGGCTTTCAGGTTATGCAGCGGCGAGTACTTGACCAGCGCCTTGAATTCGTCGGCGTTGTCGGCCGAACCGTAGTCCGAGGTCCAGGCCCAGCCGATCGTGAACTTGTGGAAGCGCAGCATGTCCATCACGCCGACCATCGGGATCGCCGCGCCGAACAAGTCCGGACGCTGGGTCATCGCCGCGCCCACCAGCAGGCGGCCGTTGCTGCCTCCGCCGATCGCCAGTTTCGATGGCGAGGTCACCTTGTTCGCGATCAACCACTCGGCCGCGCCCAGAAAATCGTCGAACACGTTCTGCTTTTGCAGCTTGGTTCCCGCGTTGTGCCAGGCTTCGCCGTACTCGCCGCCGCCGCGCAGGTTGGCCACGACATACACGCCGCCCATTTCCATCCAGGCCAGGTTGGCCGGCGAGAAGCCCGGCAGCATCGAGATATTGAAGCCGCCGTAGCCGTACAGATAGGTCGGATTGTTGCCGTCGAGCTTGATGCCCTTCTTCGAGACGATGAACATCGGCACCCTGGTACCGTCGCGGCTGGTATAGAACTGCTGGCGCGTTTCATAGGCGTTCGGGTCGAAATCGACCTTCGGCTGGCGGAACACGCTGGTCTTGCCGCTCTTCATGTCGAGGCGGTAGATCGTGGTCGGGGTGGTGAAGCCGGTGAACGAGAAGAAGGTCTCGCTGTCGCCGCGCTTGCCCGTGAAGCCGGCTACCGAACCGATGCCGGGGAGCGCAATCTCGCGCACCGGCTTGCCTTCGAGCGTGTTCACGCGCACGACACTGCGCGCATCCTTCAGGTATTCGGTGACCAGGCGGTTGCCGATGATGTGGGCGTTGGCCAGGGTCTCGCCGGATTCGGCAACGACCTGCTTCCAGTTCGACTCCGCCGGCTTGTTGACGTCGATGGCGACGATGCGCTGGCGCGGGGCCTTGCGGTCGGTGCTGAAATAGAAGGTCGAGCCGACGTTGTCGATGAAGTCGTAGGCGGCGTCGAAGTTGTCGACCAGCGGCACGACTTTCGAGTCCGGCTTCGCTAAGTCCTTGATGAAGACGCGGTATTTGTGGGCCGTACCCTTGGTTGCCGTGATCAGCAGGTATTTGCCGTCGTCCGTGGTCTGGGCGCCGAAACCCCATTCTTTTTCGTCAGGGCGCTCGTAGACCAGCACGTCGGCGCTTTGCGGGGTGCCGATCTTGTGGAAGTACAGCTTCTGGAAGTAGTTGACGGCGGCGAGCTTGGTCGCATCAAGCGGCTCATCGTAGCGGCTGTAGAAGAAGCCCGTGCCGTCCTTGGTCCACGCCGTTTTCGAAAACTTGACCCACTTCAGGTGGTCGTCGAGATCCTTGCCGGTCTCGATGTCGCGTACTTTCCACTCGTTCCAGTCGGAACCGGAGGCGGCGGTGCCGTAGGCCAGCAGCTTGCCGTCGGGACTCACTTCGACGCCGGCCAGCGCGACGGTGCCGTCGGTGGCCAGGGTGTTCGGGTCGAGCAGCAGGCGCGGCGTGTCGGCCAAGGAATTCATCGTGTACAGCACCGACTGGTTCTGCAGGCCGTCGTTGCGGCTGTAGAAATAGCGGCCGCCTTCCTTCGCCGGCACCGAGTAGCGCTCGTAGTTCCAGAGCTTGGTCAGGCGCCGGCGGATGGCTTCGCGCTGCGCGATCTAGCCCAGATAGCCCTGGGTGACCGCGTTCTGGGCATCGACCCACTGCTTGGTCTCGGCACTGTTCGCGTCTTCCAGCCAGCGGTAGGGGTCGGCAACCGTGGTGCCATGGTAGTTGTCGGTTTGCGCGACCTTGGCCGTGACCGGATAGGTCAGTGCGGATCCCGCTGCGCAGGCGACCGGATCGGCAGCCTGCGAAACGCCAAAGGCCATCATCAAGGCCACGGCAAGCGTTGCATGTCTCATGTGCATATTCTTCTCGGAACGGTGGAAGGCGAAATGTGCCGAGAGGAATCATAGCGCGAAACTCCACGGTGAGCGAACCCGTGTTTGAGCCGTATGGTCAGGCGGTATGCCGGCGGAGATTATTGTCCAGCCCGGCGCGCCAGCAGTTCGCGGTGGCTCATCTGCCACTTGTGCTGCAGGTCGATGGCCCAGCCGATTTCGGAAGGACTCAGGCGGCGCGCGACGATGCTCTTGTTGACGCTGGCGGCGCTGTCGCCCCCTTCGGCCGCGAGCAGCATCCACATATAGGCACGCACCGGGTCGCGTGCCACGCCCAGGCCGCTGCCGACCATGCCGCCCAGGTTGTACTGGGCCAGCGCATGGCCTTGCTCGGCGGCCTGCTCGTACCAGTAGACGGCGCTGCGGTCGTCCTGGGCCACGCCCTGGCCGCTGGCGTACATCACGCCGAGATTGTTCTGGGCGCTGGCGTCGCCCTGCTCGGCCGCCAGGCGGTACCAGTAGGCGGCGCGCGTCTCGTCCTTTTCGACGCCCTGGCCGTTGGCGTAGATGACGCCCAGGTTGAACTGGGCGTTGGGCGCGCCCTGCTCGGCCGCGCGCCGGTACCACTCGAAGGCGCGCGCCGGGTCGCGCTCGGTACCGCGCCCGTGCGCGTACATATTGGCCAGGTTGTACTGGGCCGCCATATGCCCGCCGCCCGCCGCCCGGGTGTACCACTCGAGGGCAAGTGCCTCGGCGCGCTCAGGCGATAAATGCGTGCGGCCGTTGACGCACATGGTGGCGAACAGGAACTGGGCTTCGCGGTCGCCGTGCTCGGCGGCGCGCTGCAGCCAGGCGCAGGCACGCCGGGCGTCGCTGCGTACGCCCAGCCCCTCGGCGTAGGCGATGCCGAGCTGGCGCTGGGCACAGCGCTCGCCGGCGGCGGCGGCCTTGCGGAACCAGTACAGCGCCTGGGCGGCGCTCGCGTCCACGCCCTGCCCGGCCTGGTACATCAGGCCCAGGTTCAGCTGGGCGGCGCTCTCGCCCTGCAGCGCGGCCTTGCGAAACCAGGCCATCGCGAGCGGATAATTGAACGCCGCGCCGACCCCGTTCAGGTAGCATTCGCCGAGCTGGTTCTGGGCGCCGGCCATGCCCTGCTCGGCGGCGCGGTAATACCAGGACAGCGCGCGCTCGGGGTCGATCGGCATGCCGCGCCCCTGGCGGCACATGTGGCCGAGGTTTTGCTGGGCCGAGGCGTCGCCCTGCTCGGCGGCGCGGCGGAACCAGCGCGCCGCTTCGAGATCGCAGCAGTCGACCCCGCGCCCGTGGTAATACATGGCGCCCAGGTGGTTCTGGGCAAACGCCAGGCCCTGCACCGCCGCCCTGCGCAGCCAGCGCACCGCGCGCGTGTCGTCGCGCTCGACGCCGTTGCCCTTCTTGTACATCAGGCCGAGGTTGAACTGGGCGTAGGCATTGCCGCGCTCGGCAGCCTCGCGAAACCAGAGATAGGTCTGGTGGCTCTCGTTCTGGAGCTTCTGGTGGTTCATGCTGATCCCCGGTCGGAGTCGACGTGTGCCGCGTTCGGTTATCGGCCGCGCAGCGTGAGCGGCCTCATATGTATTAACAAAATTTTAACGACAGCGACCCGCCGCGGGTTTGAGCGGGCACAATCGTGCCCGCCCGCTCCCCAAGAAAAAAACCCGCCGGGCGTGCGCGCGGCGGGTCTCGGCGATGCGCTCCGGAGCGGCGCGGCGCGACGCGTCAGGCGAGCATCGAGCGGTTCGGCCCCATTGCATACACCAGCATCGCCAGCAGCGCCAGGCACCAGACGATCAGCGCGCCCGACGGCAGGTCGAGCATGACCGACAGCACCAGCCCGGCCGCGTAACCGCCCACGCCCACCAGATAGGCGAACGGCAGCTTGCGCGCGACCGGATAGTGGCGCACCGCCAGGCTCGGCACGATCAGGCTGGCAAACACCAGGTAGACGCCGACCAGCTGGACCGAGGCCGTGACCGCCAGCGCGAACACCAGGTAGAAGCCGAGCCGCCCGAGCCGGTTGCCGAAGGCCGCCAGCATGGCCAGGATCAGCACCGCCCCCAGCGCGGGCATCGCCAGCTGGTCGAAACTGACCCAAAGGATCTGGCCTGCAAGCAAGTCTTGCAGATGTTCGCCGCCATGCGGGTTGTGCGCCACCAGCAGCAGGCCGGCACTGGCCGCCAGCACGAACAGCACGCCGATCTGCGCTTCCTGGACGTCCGGCCAGCGCTTTTCGGTCCAGGTCAGCAGCAAGGCCCCGAGCACGGCCGCCACGCCCGCGGCCAGCTGGACGGTCCAGCCATGCGGGTCCATGTCGAGCGAGCTGGCGACGATCACGCCCAGGGCGGCGATCTGGGCGATCGCCAGGTCGATGAAGACGATCCCCCGCTTGAGCACCTGGGCGCCGAGCGGGATATGGGTGGCAAGTACCAGCAATCCGGCCACGAAGGCCGGCAGTACGATCATGAAGTCGAAGTGTTCCACGTTATTTCACAGCCTGGGTCAAGCGTTGGACGGTGGTGTCGAACAGGGCGAACAGGTCGCGGCTCTCGTTATCGGCCCCGACCGTGTAGGGAATCACGACGGCCGGAATCCGCGCGCGCTGCGACAACCAGCTGGAAGCGCGCTCGTCCTGGTAGGCCGCGCGCAAGACCAGCCTGGCCGGTTGCTGCTGGAGTTGCGCCAGCAGTTGTCCCAGCTGGGCCGCACTCGGCTCGACACCCGGTTTCGGCTCGAGCGTGCCGACCTGGCGCATGCCGAGCCAGGACAGCAGGTATTCCATGTTGCGGTGGTGTTCGACCAGGGCCACGCCGCGCAGGGGCGCCGCCTGGGTTTCCCACTTGCGCATCGCCGCCGTCCAGCGCGCGGCGAAATCGGCCTGGCGCGCGCTGTACACAGCGGCGTTCGCCGGATCGATCGCGGCCAGGCGCTTGGCCAGTTGCACGCTCACGAGGGCGATGTTGTGCGGGTTCAGGTGCACGTGCGGATTGCCGAAGGCGTGGACGTCGCCCTCGGCCCGATCGAGCTTGGTCGGCACGTCCAGGCGCGGCACGAAACTGCCGGCTTCGAAATAGCCCGGCTGGCCACGCGCGATCTTGGCGTTGCCCGACTGCTGGACCAGCAGCGGCAGCCAGCCCGCTTCCAGGTCCAGGCCGGTGCAGACCAGCAGGTCGGCATTGCGGGTGCGCGCGATCAGGCCCGGCCGCGCTTCCACCCGGTGCGGGTCTTGCAGGGCATTCGTCGCGCTCGACACGCTGACCTTGTCGCCGGCCAGTTCCTGGGTCAGGGCCGCCCATTCGGGTTCGCAGGTGAGCACGTTGAGCGCGGCCCGGGACGGGGCGATGGCGGCCAGGGCCAAAACGCAGCCGGCCAGCAACTTGGTGCGGATATTGTTCATGGTGCTCTCCTTAAAAGGTGTGGCCGGCGTGGGTGCCCAGGCTCATGATGTATTGCAGGAAGACCTGGTTGTCCGGCGCGCCGGGACGCGCCTCGTCGCGCGCGAACTGCAGGCGCAGGCGCGAGAACTCCGACGGGCTCCAGTCCAGCATCACGCTCGAGCGCTTCGGCTTGTAGCTGGCCAATTCCGGGAAAGCCTCGATGCCGAGCGCGCCGCTGTCGACCAGGCCGATGAAGGGGCTGCCCGACGCCAGGCGATCGTGGCGCAGGCCGACGCGCCAGTTCGGCATGAACTGGTAGACCCCTTGCAGGTACCAGCCGGACTGGGTGCTGGCGAAGCGCTCGGCGCGCTCGCTCGAGGCCAGGCTGCCGCTTTCCTTGCGCCGCATGTATTCGCCTTGGAGCTTGAGATTGGTGCTGGTCGGATTGCCGTTCGGCGCCCACTTGTAGACCGCGTCCGCCATCCAGATGCTGCTGCGGCCGCTGAAGGCGTTCTGGATGCCGTCGAATTCGTAGTCGCGCCCGGCCGCGCCGGTGCTCAGCCAGGACAGGCCGGCGCGCCAGCTGGCGGAGTCGCCGATGTCGTCGCCGGCATGCGCGAACACGCTGGTGGCGTTGAAGCCGTTCTTGTTGCGGTCGTTGCCGGGGAAAGTGCGCCCGCTGCCCAGTTCCGCGCCCACCTCGACGAAGGTGTCGAGCGGGGCCAGCCAGCGTGCCTGCACGCCGTCCGGCTTGTACTGGCCGCCGAAGAAGGCCTGGTAGGCCAGCGGGGCGTCGACGAAGTCCCAGGTGTGGCTGTGCTGGCCGTTCAGGTACCCGACGCCGGACAGGAAGCGGCCCGCCTTCAGGTTCATGCCGGCGCCAAGGGAGCGGGTGCGAACGAACGCTTCCTCGACCTCGACCTCGTTCTCGCCGGAGAGGGCGAAGGTCAGCTGGCCGGCGAACATCGGATCGATGTTCGCGCCCATGGTCAGCTCGGACTCGCCCAGGTTGAAGCCGCGGCGGCCCGGCCCGGTCTCGCCGGCGGGCGGCATGAAGCCGCCGAAGCGGTAAGTGCCGGGGTCTTGCGACAGGTTGCTGAAGCTGCCGCCGAGGATCAGCGAGATGCTCGGGTTGAAGCTGTTGTCGGCCTGCGCGGCGGGTGCCGGTGCCGCCACGGGCGCCGCGGGAGCGGCCGCCTGCTGGGCGCTGGCCGCCGCATTCTGCGCTTCGGCAACGGCCGCCTGGGCATCCTGCAAGCGCGCCTCGAGCGCCTGCAGGCGCGCTTCATAGCTTTGTTTCATTTCCGCGATCTGGGCACGGATTGCCGCCAGTTCGGGGGTATCGGCCGCCTGCGCGGACAGGGGCAATGCAAAGGCGGCGGCAAGCGCCACCGACATGAGGGGATGTGTCGACATCGTGTTCTTTCGATCGAATGGAGAATAGCGGGCAGCTTCCGGCGAGACGCTTGGGAAGGCCACGGGCAGGACGGATCTCTAGACGAAGGAAGGCGGTGCGCGCGAGTGGAAGACGCAGACGGTGCGCGGCGCGGCCTCGGTGGTGACGAAGGCGGTGACGCGTTCGCCCTGACGGTCGAGCGGGGCGAACTGGCGAGGGGTGCTGCCGATGGCGGACGCCATCTGGGCAAAGACGAGACACTGGCTGCAGCTCTGGTCCTGGGCGACCGAACTCGATAAGTCCTTGTCGGCGCCGGCCGGGTCGACGACGAAGGCCAGGTGCGGCGTTCCCAGCTTGCCGCTCCAGTGCGACATCGCATGCGCGAACGCCATCTGCTGGGACACCAGCAGGAGCAGCGACAGCAGGACGTGGACCAAACGGCGATGCATCATGATGGCGGCATTGTAATGCCATCACAACAATCAGGTGGCGTTTTTTTCGGCCGCGTATTTACCCAGCCAGGTCGGCACCTTGGCCGCGGCGAGCTTGTTGATCGACACCAGCAGGTCCGGCGCGACCCCTTGCAAACCGTAGGCGCTGCCGATGTGGCGCCCGATGTGGATCAGCACTTCGGCCGCCACTTCGGCGTCGGCCTCGGCCCGGTGGGCGGCGCTGCGAAAGGCGATGCCGAGCTGGCGCGACAAGGTGCCCAGCTTATAGCTCGGCATGCCGGGGAACATGCGGCGCGAGAGCTTGAGCGAGCAGACCAGGCCCACGTGGCCGCAGCTGCGCCCCACCCGTTCGCTCTCGGCGACCAGGAATTTCTCGTCGAAGCTGGCGTTGTGGGCCGACAGGGCGTCGCTGCCGATGAAGTCGAGCAGTTCCGGCAGCACCTGGCGCGCGGACGGCGCCGCATCGACCATCTCCTGGGTGATGCCGGTCAGGCCGGTGATAAACGCGGGAATGCGCGCGTTGCAGTTCACCAGCGAGACATAGCGCTCGGTGACCTGCCCGCCCACGATACGCAGCGCGGCGACCTCGGTGATCCGGTCGCCCATGGCGGGCGAGAGTCCCGTGGTCTCGAAGTCGAGCATCACGATGGGGCGTTCAAAAATAGACATGCGGTCCTTTTAACCGAATTTGCGCAGCGCGTCCAGTGCCAGGCCGGCACCGATGCTGCCGAACAGGTCACCCTCGACCTTGCGCGCATCCGGCACCAGGGCGCCGATGCGCGCGCGCAGCAAGCCCACGCCGCTCGAGCCGCCGGTGAAGAAGACGGTATCGACCGCGCCAGGTGCGACGCCGGCGTCGCCCAGCAGGCGCAGCACGGTGGCGTCGATGGCGCCCAGCAGCTGGTCGATCGCGGCCTCGAAGGTCGCCCGTTCGACCAGCAGGCTTTCGGCCGGCACCAGGCGTTCGAGTTCGAGCTGGACCGACGCGGCGTTCGACAAGCCGATCTTGGCCGCCTCGACCTGCATCGCCAGCCAGTGGCCGGCGCGGTCATCGATCAGGCGCTGCAGGCGCGCCAGTTTGGCCGGATCGCGCGCGTCGCGCACCAGGTCGTCGAGCTGGGCGATGCTCTTCCTGGTGTAGGCCTGGTTGATCGTATGCCAGGTCGCCAGGTTGAAGTAATAACTCGACGGGATCTCGGCGCCGGAGCGCAAGGCGCTCTTGTAGCCGAGCAGCGGCATCACCGATGCCAGGCTCAGGTATTTATCGAAATCGGTGCCGCCGATGTGGACGCCGCCGGTGGCCAGGATGTCGTCGCGCCGCTCAGGCTTGCCGGCGCGCCCCGGACCCAGGCGCACCAGCGAAAAGTCCGAGGTGCCGCCGCCGATGTCGGCGATCAGCACCAGTTCCTCGCGGTCGATCTGGGATTCGTAATCGAACGCGGCGGCGATCGGCTCATACTGGAAGGCGACTTCCTTGAAGCCGACGCTGCGCGCCACCTCGGCCAGCGTATACTCGGCCAGCTGGTCGGCCTGGCGGTTCTCGTCGATGAAGAACACCGGGCGACCGAACACGGCGTGCTCGAAACCGCGGCCGGCCTGGTGCTCGGCGCGGCGCTTGACCTCGCCGATGAACTGGGCCAGCAGCAGCCGGAACGGCAAGGCGCGCCCGCCCACTTCGGTCTGGCCGTCCATCAGGCTGGTGCCGAGCAGGCTTTTCAGGGAGCGCATCAGGCGCCCTTCGTAACCGGCCAGGTAGTCGGCCAGCGCCGCGCGGCCGTAGCGCACTTCCTCGTCGTCGGCATTGAAGAACACCACCGAGGGCAGCGTCGCCTTGCCGTCCTCGAGGGACAGCAGCGCGTTGGCACCGTGCGTGGCGGGGCCTGGACCTGGCTTGATCCAGCCAACCGTGGAGTTCGAGGTGCCGAAATCGACGCCGCAAGCGTTCGTCATGTCTGCCTTTGCTGGGGGACGCGTTTTGAAGGGGCGAAATCTTACCAGAAATCAGCCCCGATTGCGATGGCAAGGACCCGGGCGGTGCGCGCCGGTCACGTGCGCAAGCGGCGTGCAACGAGCGCCGCGCGCGGCCCGTGCGCCTCTATAATGAAGCGATCCCTATCGGCCGGAGGCCGCGATGGCATAGACCTGGACCCTCAAGCGCAACTGCTCGCTCACGCCGAGCCAGTCGGCGCTGGCCTATGCGCTGCTGTGCTGCGGCTCCTTCGGCGTGGCCCTGTTCTTCCTGCTCCAGGGTTTCTGGATGGTGCTGGCGTTTTCCCTGCTCGAGATGGCGGCGCTCGGCTGGGCCTTGCTGCATTACGCGCGCCATGCGCTGGACGTCGAACGCATCGACCTGACCGACGGCGCGCTGCTGGTCGAGCGGGTCGACGCCGGTCGCCACAGCCGGTTCCGCCTCGACCCGGCCCGCACCCGGGTCCAGCCACCGCTGGCGCGCCACCGGAAACTGATCCGGCTCGAATCGCCCGCGGCCTGCGTCGAGATCGGCAGCTATGTCTCGGAACCGGTGCGCCAGCAAGTGGCGCGCGAACTGGCACGCGCGATGGGCACCCAGCCGGGACGCCTGCGCTGAATAGTTGCCGTCGATGTCAGTTTCTTCTTACAGCCACACGGCGGCGCTGCCCATAGGTTTTTTCTATCCGATTTTGCATAATCCAAGACCGGATATACCAATCGCGCGCCATGAAAACGCAACCGCACCACACCGCCCAACACGGTCACCTCGTCATCATCGGTGGCCATGAAGACCGCAAATACGGCAAGCAAATCCTGGCCCGCTTCGTCGAAATGGCCGGCGGCGCGCAGGCACGCATTGTCGTGATCACCGCCGCCAGCAAGGTGGCCGACGAGATGTGGAGCATTTACGACGCCGCGTTCGGCGACCTCGGCGTGCGCCAGGTCAGCCACCTGGCCCTGCACAACCGCCAGGACGCGAACGACGAAGAGAAGCTGCGCATGGTGGCCGAAGCCGACGGCATCTTCATGACCGGCGGCGACCAGAAGCGCCTGCTGGCGATCATCGGCGGCACCGCGCTCGACGCCGAAATGCACACGGCGCTGAAAGTACGCGGCGCCTGCATCGCCGGCACCAGCGCGGGCGCCTCGGCCATGTCGGGCCACATGCTGGCCCAGGGCCGCACCGACCTGCTGCCGGAAAAAGGCGCGGTCAGCCTGGCTGCGGGCCTGGGCTTCCTGCACCGGGTCGTGATCGACCAGCACTTTTCGGAACGCCAGCGCCTGTCGCGGCTGTTGTCGGTGGTGGCCCAGAACCCGTATTTGCAAGGGATCGGGATCGACGAGGACACGGCCCTGATCGTCGAGCGCGGCCGTGGCATCGAAGTGGTGGGAGAAGGCTCGGTCACCATCATCGACGGGCGCACGATGGATACCAACATGGCCGACATCGCCGAGCGCGACACGCCCGAGCTGATCGACGTGCGCCTGCACCTGCTGCCCGCCGGGAGCCGCTATTACCTGCCGGCCGAGGGCGAAGCCGCCAGGCCGATGTCGCCCTCGCTGCGCGACTTCCTGGAAAATGTCACCACACGGAACCCGCTCTCATGAGAATCACCGACCGGCGCTTCCTGCACGGCCCCAACCTGTATGCCTCCAGCGCCTGCCTGATGGCCGTCATCGATGGCGCCGGCATGGCGTGCCCGCCCGGCCTGGGCGCGCGCCTGGCGGCGCTGCTGCCCGGCGTGGCGTGCGAAGCGGCCTGCCTGGCCGATGCGCTCGCCCCGAGCGTGATGGCGCTCCAGCGCCTGGCCGGTGCCCCGGCGCACGTCTGCCAGAGCCTGCCCGTGGCGCGCCAGCCGCAGGCGCGGCGTATCGTTTGCGGCTACCGCACCGAACAGGTCGCGCGCCAGGCGCTGGACCTGGCGCTGGAACTGGTCGCGGCGCTGGCGCGCGGCGAAAACCACGACCTGGCGCCAGGCCTGGCGCGACTGCGGCAAACGGCCAAGGACCATGCGATCGGCACCAGCAGCTGGGCGGTGCTCAGCGCGGCGCGGCGGCGCGGCATCCCGAGCCTGCGTATCGCCGGCGACGTTGACTTGTTCCAGCTCGGCTGGGGCGCGCGCCAGCAGCGCCTGCACGCGACCATGACCGGGTCGACCAATTCGATCGCGGTGGGGGTCGCCCGCGACCCGCAGCTGACCCGCGCCTTGCTCGAGCAGGCCGGCGTGCCGGTGCGCCCGCTCGACCCGGAACAATGGCCGGCCGGGCGCAACTACCGTGTGCTGGTCACCGGCGGCAAGGTCGCCGCCGCCGCGTGGTGCCGGCCGCCCTGCGCGACGGCCGACGCAGGCGCCAGCGGCGCCGGCGCCGAGGACGTCACCGACCTGCTGCCCGAGGAAACGCGTGCCTTCTGCATCCGCGCCGCGCGCACTATCGGGCTCGATATCGCCGGCATCGATATCGTCTGCCAGGACATCGCGCTGCCCCTGCGCGCGCAAGGCGGCGCGCTCGTCGCTGTCCATGCCGCCCCGAGCATCCGCATGCACCTGTTCCCGAGCCGCGGCAGCGCGCGCGACGCCGGCGGCGCGATCGTCGACACCCTGTTCGGGCGCGACGACGGCCGCATTCCCGTGGTCGCCATCACCGGCACCAACGGCAAGACCACCACGGCGCTGCTGGTTGCGCACACGGCCCGCCTGGCCGGCCTGCGCACCGGCGTGGCCAGCACCGACGGCGTCGCCATCGACGCCCGCCCGACATTCAAGGGCGACGGCGCCGGCTACCGCGCGGCGCGCAGCGTGCTAAGCGCACCAGAGGTCGACTTCGCGGTGCTGGAAACGGCGCACGCCGGCATCCTGCGGCGCGGCCTGGCCTACGACCGCTGCGACGTCGCGATCGTGCTGAACGTGTCGAACGACCACCTGGGCCTGGACGGGATCGAGACCATCGAGGACCTGGCGCGCGTGAAAGCCGTCGTCGCCCGGCACGCCGCGCGCGCCGTGGTACTGAATGCCGAAGACGATTACTGCGTCGCGATGGCCAGGGAACTGGCGCATGCCGAGGTGCTTTACTTTTCCCTGGACGCCGATAACCCGGTCCTGCTGCGCCACCTCGCGCACGGCGGACGCGGCGTGTATCTGGAAGACCATACCGTCGTGCTGGCCACGGGCAGCCGCGACGAGGCCTTGCTCGACGTGCGCCAGATGCCGGTCTCGCTCAAGGGCTGCGCGCGCTACAACATCGCCAACGCACTGGCTGCGAGCGCCGCGCTGGCCGCCTGCGGCTTCGGCAACGCCGAAATCGTGGCCGGCATGCGCAGCTTCGTCTCCGACAGCAAGAGCAACCCGCTGCGCTCGAACCTGTTCGACGTCGACGGCGTGACCGTCATCGTCGACTACGCCCATAATTGCGCGGCGTATGCGGCGCTGGCGGAAACGGCGCGCGCCATGACCCCGGGCCGCGTGGTCGGCGTGGTGGCCGCCTACGGCGACCGGCGCGACGCCGACCTGGTCGACATCGGCCGCACCTGCGCCGCCGGTTTCGACGACCTGGTGGTCTACGAGTCCGAGAACCGCGGCCGCGCCGCCGGCGAGACCGCGGCCCTGCTGGTCCAGGGGGCGCGCCTGGGCCGCATCGCCGAAGACCGGCTGGCCTGCGAACTGCACGTCCACGCCGCCATCCGCCACGCGCTCGCCCTGTGCCAGCCGGGCGACGTGCTGGTCTTCGGCTGCGGCAGGTCGATTTCGGAACTGACCGAGGCGCTGCGCCCGACGCGGCCCGAGATCGCGCAGCGGATCGAGGCCGAAGCGGTGTAATGCGGATGGCGTCGCCGAGGGGCGAGGCCGTCAGGTGGGGCGGACAGGGCGCCGTCCGCTGGATTCAGATCGTCTGCGCCTCGATCCGGTCGGCACTCTCCGGATCGTCCACGCGCAAGGCCTCGATGAAGGTTTTCAGCGAGGAGCCGCAGGCGAACACCAGCACATCCCCGGCGCGGCACAGCGACAGGCCGAGGCGGATCGCCTTGCCGACCTCGATCTCGCGGTGGGTCGTGTCCGAGGGTCCGACCGCGTTCTCGATGCCTTCGACGATCAGGTCGACCGCGCCCCCGACCGGACGGCCGCGGCTTTGCGATTCATAGACCACCAGTTCGTCGAAGCGCTCGCCGCAGACCTGGCCGATCTGGACCAGGTCGCTGTCGCGGCGGTCGCCCGGCGCGGTGACGATGCCCACCAGCTGGCCCGGCAGCAGGGCGCGCGCCATCTCGGCCAGCGCCGCGTAGGCCGCCGCGTTGTGGGCGTAGTCGACAATCACGGCCACGCCGCGCACGTCGAACACATTCGTGCGCATGGGGTTCGACTTGCTGTCGGAAACAAAGGTCGACAGGCCGCTCGCGATCTCGAGATTGGTGAAGCCGGAAGCCATCAGCGCCGCGCCGGCCGCCAGCGCGTTGGCGATGTTGTAGCGCGCGCGCCCGCCGAACGAAGACGGCATCGCCTCGACACGCAGCAGTTCCTGGTGCAGGGTGCCGTCGGCGATGACGATCGCGTTGTCCTGCAGGTAGGCACCGCGCCCGCCTTGCTCGAGGTGCTGGAGCAAGGTCGGGTTTTCCGGATCCATCGAGAAGAAGACGATTTCCGCCTCGGGCCGGGCGCGGCGCCTCATCGCGACGCACAGCGCATCCTCGGCATTCAGGACCACCGCCTTCGAGGCGGCGGAGGCCACCACGGCTTTGACCTGGGCCAGGTCTTCGATCGTGTCGACGCCGTCCAGCCCGAGGTGGTCGGCCGCCACGTTCAGCACCACGCCGACATCGCACTGGTCGAACGCCAGGCCGCGTTTCAGGATGCCGCCGCGCGCCGTTTCCAGCACCGCGAAGTCGACGTCCGGGGCCGACAGCACGGTGCGCGCCGACCAGTAGCCGGTGCAGTCGCCCTTGACCAGGCGCTTGCCGTTGACGAACACGCCCTCGGTGGTGGTAACGCCGGTGTCCAGGCCCGCCACCCGCGCCGCGTGCGCGATCATCAGGGTGGTGGTGGTCTTGCCGTTGGTGCCGGTGACGGCCACCACCGGGATGCGTCCGTTCGAGCCGCCCATCAAGCCGTCGAGGATCGCCGCGCCGGCGTCGCGCGCCTGGCCGGCACTGGGGTGCTGGTGCATGCGGATGCCGGGCGCGGCGTTCACTTCGATCACCGCCCCGCCCTGTTCATCCAACGGGAGCGCGATATCCTTGCACACGATGTCGATCCCGGCCACATCCAGCCCGATCTTGCAGGCGGCGCGCACGCACAGGGCGCGCGTGGCCTCGGGCAGCAGGTCGGTGACGTCTTCGGCGGTGCCGCCGGTCGAGAGGTTGGCGTTGCTGCGCAATTCGACGCAGACCCCGGCGGCCGGCACCGCGTCCGGCACATAGCCCTGGCGGCGCAGCATGTCTTCGACGTGGGCGTCGAGCGTGAGGCGGGTCAGCACATTGCTGTGGCCGGCGCCGCGCGCCGGGTTGCGGTTTTCCAGTTCGACCAGTTGGGCGACCGTGGCGACGCCGTCGCCGACCACGTGGGCCGGACGGCGCAGCGAGGCGGCGGCGACGCGTCCGCCGGCCACCAGCACGCGGTAGTCGCGGCCTTCGACGAAGCGTTCGACGATGATGCGGCGCCCGTAGTCGCGCGCGAACGCGTAGGCGGTCGCAACCTCTTCGGGCGTGGCGCACTGGGTCGTCACGCCCTTGCCCTGGTTGCCGTCGAGCGGCTTGATGGTGACGGGCACGCCCATGCGGCGCGCGATGCGCTGGGCTTCCTCGACGCTGGTGACGGTCCCGCCTTCCGGTACCGGCACGCCGGCCTCCGCCAGCAGTGCCTTGGTCAGCTGCTTGTCGCTGGCGATCTTCACGGCGACATAGCTGGTCTCGCAGGTGGTCGTCGCTTGCAGGCGCTTCTGTTTCGAGCCCCAGCCGAGCTGGAACAGGTTCGCTTCCTCGGTGATGCGCTGGTAGGGAATGCCGCGCTCCTGGGCGGCGGCCAGCACGGCCGCGGTGCTGGTGCCGATCGCATAGCGCGCCACCAGCGCGCGCAGCTCCTCGAGGCGCGGCGCGAGCGCGAACGGGGCGCCGGTAGCGAGCGCCGTGACCAGGTCCAGCGCCAGCTGGAAGGCCGGTTCCGCCAGTTTTTCGATCGCATACTGGACCACGACGCGGTACTGGCCGCGGCGGCCCGCGGCCGGACGGGTACGCCCGTAGCCGACCGTGGGGCCGACCATCGACTGCAGCGTCAGGCTGACATGTTCGACGACACGGGCGAGGAAAGTACCGGCGCGCAGGCGCTGGGCGAAGCCGCCCGGCTGGCCGAGCGGCAGCAGCTGGCCGTCCAGCGCCGGCAAGGCTGCCAGCAGCGCGTCGTTAAAGCCGGGGATGTCTTTCGACGAGACGCCGACCAGGTCTTCCAGGTCGAGCACGCTGAGCAGGCAAGGCGTATCCGCGTGGAGGTTCGGTCCGCGCAGGAACCGTTGTTCGAGGATGTACACGAGAATGTCCCTATTTTTTTAGTAGATGTGGGGTGGTGTGCTGGCCGGCGCGCCCTCGGCAGGGGCGCCGGCCGGAGAGTGCTAAGTACTCGACCGGAAATAAATGTGAATTTTGGCAAACAGAGCCGGATGCGGTGCAAGGCGGCGAGCGCGCCGCAGTGCGAGCACTGCAAGCACGAGCCGACGCAGCAACGCGCCGGCTCTGGCAGCCAAAAACACATTTATTTACGGGTGAGTACTTAGATGTCGAGCAGCTGGCTGTACATGCGCGTCGCCATCAGCCCGGCCGCGCTGTGATGCTGGTCCGGCGCCATCAGTTCCAGCAGCAGCGCCATCGCTTCGCCCTTGCCGGCCGCCTCGGCCACGCGTTGTTCGAGCAGGGCCAGCTCGTTCTCGCTGCCGCTGTCGCGCGACGCGTTGCGCCGGATCAGGCCGCGCTCCGGGAAGTTGCCGCTGCGGTCGGCGTGCTGGCCGAGGTTGTCGAGCGTGCGCTGGCGCGCGCGGTGGCTCAGCACCCGCTCCGGCGTGGCCCGGCTGCCGGGGACGCTGACGATCCAGTCGCGCAGCACCTGCTGTTCGTAACTGGAGAAGACGCCGAACATTTCGGCGCGCTCGCCTTCGATCAGGCGCCAGAAGCGGCTGTGCTCCACGTCCTGCCCGCGCTGGATCCAGCCGGCCGTCTCGAGGGCCGCCAGGAAGGCCGGAATCTGGCCCGCTTCGGCCAGCCAGTCGTTGACCGAGCGCCCGGCGACGCGGCAGTAATCGGAGTGCATGTTCTTGCCGACCACGCTCTTGTGCTCCAGGATCGTCACGAGTTCGTCTTGCAGGTCGAAGTCGGCGATCACCGAATTGGTGCTGGCACCCAGTTCGTTCAGGCGGTAGCCGTCCAGCACGCGCTGGTAGAAGGCGTCGCGGTCGCCCACGCGCGGCATCAGGTCGATCAAGGCTTGCGCCGCCTTTTGGGCGTGGCCGGTGGCGGCGTTGTCGACCGTGACATGCAGCGTGAAGTAATACGGGTCGATGCCGAATTCGTTCAATTCATAGGAGGTGATCAAGAGGTGCAGCGGCAACTGCTCGTAGCCGAGATTGAAACCGATCACCTCGGGCAGGAACTGGTCGGCGTTGCGGCCCAGGGCCAGCTGGATCGCGCCCTGCACGAAATGGTCGTCGCTGAGCTGCTCCCAGTTGTCGATGCCGTGCGTGGCCAGCAACTTGCGGTAGATCGTGACGTGGTTCTTGCTCGGCGCGCCCTCGCCCAGTTCTTCCAGGTAGGTCTTGATCAGCGGATGGAAATCCGGGCTGCTCCAGTGCTTGAGCGTGCCGTACAGCCAGGAACCGTCGACCAGCTTGGTCGGCGCCACCGACTTGATGAAATTGAGGGCATGGGCGCGGGTGTGGAAGTAGCGGCGCGGGGCGCCATTCTTGCGCGCGGCCAGGTATTCGCGGTATTCGATGCCGATCGCTTCGCTGCGCGCTTCGATCCAGGCCGGCAGCTGGGCCAGCGTCGGCGGCAGGTCGGCGGGAATGTCCTGCACGGCGGTAATCTGCTCGCGCAGATAGGCGGCGCCGGCGGCGGCGTTGTGTTCCGGATCGGCATACAGGGCGGCATACAGCGCCTTCGCGGGGCCGCACGCCGCTGACTGGGTGCGCTGGACCTGGCTTGCACTGCTTGCGTGGCTGAGAATCGAGGGCATCATGGGCGTTTGTTCACAATCTTGTTGAAGAATTATAAGAATTATCCGGGCTGGTCTATGCACCGCACATCGGCACGCGCGCCCCAGCCATGTAAGACAGTGCTTACAAAATTAATAAAATGCTCATTATTCGGGCAAATTTGGCGCAATCACCCTCGTCAGCCCAGGCAAATGCCCAGTTCCCGTGCACTTGCGATGGTGTCGCCGCCGATCGGCACCGTTCGGGTGCGTCCGGCAACATCGCTCAGCGGCACCAGTTCGATCGTGTCCAGGCCGAGCGCCACCATCACGCCGCTGTGGCCGCCGGCCAGGGCACGCACCGCCGCCGCGCCGAAGCGTGCGGCGATCACGCGGTCGAAGGCCGAGGGACTGCCGCCGCGCAGCAGGTGGCCCAGCACGACACTGCGGCATTCCTTGCCGCTGCGCGCGCCGAGCTCGGCTTCGAGCCTGGCGCCGATCCCGCCCAGGCGCTCGGCCTGGCCGACTGCGGCCGTCGCCTGGACCGCGCGCGCGCCATCGACCGGCTCGGCGCCTTCGGCCGCCACCACGATCGCGTGATGGTGCCCGGTCGCATCGCGGCGCGCGATGGCCTCCAGCACGGCCTCGATCCGGTAGGGAATTTCCGGCACCAGGATCGCGTGCGCACCGCCCGCGATCCCGGCATGGAGCGCGATCCAGCCGGCGTAGCGGCCCATGACCTCGACCACCATCACGCGGTGCTGGCTGTGCGCGGTCGTGTGCAGGCGGTCGATGCACTCGGTGGCGAAGCCGACCGCCGTATCGAAACCGAAGGTGAAGAAGGTACGGTCGAGGTCGTTGTCGATGGTTTTCGGCACGCCGACCACGCGCAGCCCCTGCCCGTGCAAGGCGTGGGCGATGCCCATCGAGCCGTCGCCGCCGACGATCACCAGCGCGTCGAGCCCGCGCGCGCGGCACAGCGCGACCACCTCCGCGCCGCGGTCTTGCTCATGCAGCGCGCCGTCGGCACCAAGCGTCGGGTAGCGCAGCGGATTGGCACGGTTGGTCGTGCCGAGGATGGTGCCGCCCAGGTGGCCGATCGCGTGCACGTCCAGCTCGCTCAGCGGCGAGACCGGCACGCCGCCGCAGCCGGCGGGCGCCAGTAAACCGTTGAAGCCGTCGCGGATGCCATGGCATTCCCAGCCCAGCCGGGCCGCGGCCAGCACGACGGCGCGGATCACGCCGTTCAGGCCGGGCGCGTCGCCGCCGCCGGTCAACAAGCCAATGCGGCCAATCCCGGCCATCGGTGCCGATTCCAGGTGCTCGGCAGTCACAGTCACCTCCTTGCCATCATGGTTCCATGATGGGCGCGCCGGCGCGGTTGCGGCGCACGGATGCGGGCGTCATCGCAACGCCGTCGTCGATTGACGGCCGGCCAGCCTGCGACACGTGCGCCATGTGCGGCGCCTGGCGGACAGGCGTAGGATGAAGATTGGATCCGCGCTGGAGACCGTGATGAGCGAATCGGAAGTATTGATCGTGGGCGCCGGCCCCAGCGGGCTGGTGCTGGCCTTGTGGCTCAAGGCCTTCGGCGTCCACGTGCGCATCGTCGATTCGGTCAGCGGCCCGGGCACCACCTCGCGCGCGCTGGCGGTGCAGGCGCGCACGCTCGAGCTGTACCGCCAGCTCGACCTGGCGCAAGCGGTGGTCGAGAACGGCCATCCTATCCAGTTCTTCAATATCTGGACCGAAGGCGAGCACCGCGGGCGCATCCCGCTCGGCGCCATCGGCAGCGGCCTGACGCCCTATCCCTTCTTCCACATCTACCCCCAGGACCGCCACGAACAATTGCTGGTCGAGCGGCTCGGCGCGGCCGGGCTCGAGGTCGAGCGCGAAATCACGCTCACCGGCTTCGACGAACGGTCCGACCATGTCGAAGCGAGGCTGATCGACGCCATGGGCAACGAAGCGCACTGCGCGGCGCGCTGGCTGGTCGGCTGCGACGGCGCCCGCTCGGCGGTGCGCAACGCGATCGGCGTCGATTTCCCGGGCGGCACCTATCGCCAGGTCTTTTATGTCGCCGATATCGAAGGCGACAGCCCCGCCCTGAACGGCGAACTCAACCTCGACCTGGACGAGTCCGACATCCTGGCCGTGTTCGCCACCGCGCCCAAGGGCCGCGGGCGGCTGGTCGGCACCGTGCGCGACGAACGGGCGGAACACGCCGAAACCCTGCAATTTGCCGATGTCAGCCAGCGCGCGATCGACAACCTGATGATCAGCGTGCACATGGTCAATTGGTTTTCCACCTACCGGGTGCACCACCGGGTGGCCGAGCATTTCCGCCGCGGACGCGCCTTCCTGGTCGGCGACGCCGGCCATATCCACAGTCCGGCCGGCGGCCAGGGCATGAACACCGGCATCGGCGACGCCATCAACCTGGCCTGGAAACTGGCCGCCGTGCTGCAGCGGCGCGCCCCCGAGAGCCTGCTCGACAGCTACGAAGCCGAACGCCTGCCCTTCGCGCGGCGCCTGGTGCAGACGACCGACCGCGCCTTCAGCTTCCTCACGGCCGACGGCCCCATCGCCGAGATCGTGCGCACCGGCATCGCGCCACGCCTGATGCCCCTGATCGGCAAATTGCCCGGTGCCCGTGAATACCTGTTCCGCACGATTTCCCAGACGATGGTGCATTACCGCGACGCGCCCCTGTGCGCCGGGCACGCCGGCAAGGTCCACGGCGGCGACCGCATGCCCTGGGTGCGCTTCGACGACGGCGACAACTTCGCGCCCTTGCCCAAGCCCGACTGGCAAGTCCAGGTATATGGCAACGCCCGCGCCGAGCTGGTCACCTGGTGCGCCCTGCATGGAGTGGCGCTGCGGCGCTGGGACTGGAGCGAGGCCTGCGCCGAAGCCGGCCTGATGCGCGACGCCATGTATCTGCTGCGGCCCGACACCTATGTCGGGCTGGCGGCGGGAACGCCGTCGATCGACGTGCTCGACGACTACGTGCGGGCCAATGGGCTGACGCTGTGAGCGTCGGCCGCGCGGACGGGCACAGCCGTAGGGTGGACTCCCGAGTCCACGCGGCGGAGCCCAAGCCTGCGGCAAGGCGCGCTAAGGACGAGACGCCTGCGCGTCGGACTCGTGGGTCACAGTGCGACTCGCACAGGGTCACCTGTGGACTCAAGCGGCTCGGCGCCCCGCCACCCTAGGCACCCGTTCCTCACTGCTTCTTCCCGCCTCCCGACATCTTGTTCTCCGTCGCCCAGGCCCGGCGCTTGGCTTCGGCCACGGGCGTGCCCTTCTTCTCGTAGCCTTCCTCGATGTGCTTGACCTGGCGTTTCTGCTTGTCCGTATAGGACGATTTATCACCGCGTGGCATGACGATTCCTCCTGTCGTGAACGTCCCGCTAAATTAGCATTTCGCCATCGGCAGACGGCGCACCTTATCTTCGGTCAATGCGCGCCGGTCAAAAAGTTGAAAACCGGCAAAGCTGCGCCGCCTCAACCGGTTTCACGCGATCATCATCTTGCCTACCCATTCGCCACCCACCACGGAGCACCATGGAACTCACCGTCAGCAACAGCAACACCGCCGCCACCCTCGTCACCGTCTTCGCCGAACTCCAGGGCGGCGCCTTCGTCGCCAAGGTCATGCCGGAAACGGCCGTGCCCTACACCCCGTATTTCGAGAATGAACTGGACCAGGTGATCGTGTACATCGCCCCCGACGAGGAGCAGCTGGCCGCCATCCTGGGCGCGCTCAACGAGCGGCGCCTGGCCTTTGGCGACCTGCAAAACTATGGCGCCGCCGGCGGCGGCACCTCGACCATTCCCGTGTAATTCAGCCGCGTGCGCGCTGGCTGCGGCCGGCGCGACCGCGCACGGGCGCTTGCGCCGGCTCCGGGGCCAGGCGGGTGACCAGCACGCAGGCGATGCGCCGGTCTTCCACCTGCGCCACTTCGAAGCGCAAATCGTCGACCGTCACCCGCTCGCCGACGGCGGGCAAGGTGCCGAGCCGCTCGAGCATGAAGCCGGCCAGCGAACTGTAGTCGTCGCTCTCGCTCACCAGCTCGTCGTTGCCGAGCACCTGCTGCACGTAATGCAAGTCGGCCGCGCCGTCGATGCGCCATTGGCCCGGGCCTTGCTGGAGCACGGCCGGCTGCTCGTCCTCATCGGGGAATTCGCCGGCGATCGCTTCCAGGATATCGATCGGCGTCACCAGGCCCTGCAGCGTGCCGTATTCGTCGGCGATCAGCACCAGCTGGCCGTGCGAGCGCTTCAGCGTTTCCATCACTTTCAGCACGTCCCCGGTCTCGGGCATGATGATCGGGGTGCGCAGGTGGGCCGGATCGATGCGGCCGTCCTGGGCCAGGTCGGCCATCAGGTCGCGTGCGCGCACCACGCCGATGATTTCGTCGAGCTCGCCCTTGCAGACCGGGAAGAAGCTGTGCGGGGTTTCCATGATCTGGCCGCGGATGACGTCGCCGCTGGCGTCGATATCGATCCAGGAAATATCCGAACGATTGGTCATGATCGAGCGAATCGAGCGCTGCGACAGGCTCAGCACGCCGCTGACCATGTTGCGTTCGGCCGGCTCGAAGGCTTGTACCGGACTGGCGCTGACCGGGGCCGCCGCATCGTCCGCGCTCGCCGCATCCGTCTTACCGCCAAGCATGCGCAGGATGGCGTCGGCGGTACGCTCGCGCAGCGGCAGGCGCGCTTCTTCCCTGACGGCGTTACGCCCGGCCAGCTGGTTGAGCGCTTCGATGCCGACCGAGAAGCCGATCGCGGCGTACAGGTAACTCTTGGGAATATGAAAGCCCAGGCCCTCGGCAATCAGCGACAGGCCGATCATCAGCAGGAAACTCAGGCATAGCACCACCACGGTCGGGTGGGCATTGACGAAACGCGTGAGGGTCCGGGACGCGAACAGCATGACGCCCATCGATACCACGACCGCGGCCATCATGACCCAGAGTTGGTCGACCATGCCGACGGCGGTAATGACCGAGTCGAGCGAGAACACGGCGTCGAGCGCGATGATCTGGGCCACCACCAGGCCGAAGGCCGCGTATTCGACCGGGCCGGTGCGCCGCGCCGTCTTGCCCTCGACCCGTTCGTGCAATTCGACGGTGGCCTTGAACAGCAGGAACAGGCCGCCCAGCAGCAGGATCAGGTCGCGTCCGGAAAACGCCATCGGACCGATAAAGAACAAAGGCGCGGTCAAGGTGACGATCCAGGCGATCATGGTCAGCAGAGCGACCCGCATCAGCAGCGCCAGCGACAGGCCCAGCAGGCGCGCGCGGTCGCGCTGCTCGGGCGGCAGCTTTTCCGCGAGGATGGCGATAAAAATCAGGTTGTCGATGCCGAGGACGATCTCGAGGACAACGAGGGTGGCAAACCCGATCCAGATGTTCGCGTCGAACAGCCATTCCATCTCAGGCAGTGCCTCCCATTGAAACTGGCGCTTGGCGCGGGACGGGCGCGCTGGCCCGTCCCGCCTCCGGCTTACACGTAGGCCGGCATCGTCGGCAACAGCTTGTCGAGGGTGACCGGATAGTCGCGTACGCGCACCCCGGTGGCGTTGAAGATCGCGTTCGCCACCGCCGCCGCGACGCCGCAGATGCCCAGTTCACCGACGCCCTTGGCCTTCATGGGCGAGCTCTGCGGGTCGGTCTCGTCCAGGAAGACCACGTCCTGGTGCGGGATGTCGCCGTGTACCGGCACTTCGTAGCCGGCCAGGTCGTGGTTGACGAAGAAGCCGATCCGCTTGTCGACCACCAGGTGCTCCATCAGGGCCGCGCCGACGCCCATCGTCATCGCCCCGATCACCTGGCTGCGCGCCGATTTCGGGTTCAGGATGCGCCCGGCCGCGCACACGGCCAGCATGCGCCGCACCCGCACTTCGCCGGTGGCCGCGTCGACCCCGACCTCGACGAAGTGGGCGCCGAAGGTCGATTGCTGGGCTTTCTTCTCGAGGTCGCCGTACTCCATGGTGTCCTCGGCGCTGATCTCGCCGTCGCGCGCGGCATCGACCAGGGCCACGCTCTTGCCGCCGGCGCGCACGGCGCCTTCGCTGAACTCGGCCGTGGCTGGATCGAGGCCGAGCTTGGCCGCCACCGCTTCACGCAGCTTGACGCAGGCCGCGTAGACGCCGGCGGTGGCGCTGTTGCCGCCCCACTGGCCGCCCGAACCGGCGGAAACCGGGAAGCTCGAATCGCCGAGGCGCACCACGATGCGCTCGATCGGCAAGCCCATCATCTCGGCCGCGGTCTGGGCGATGATGGTATAGCTGCCGGTGCCGATGTCGGTCATGTCGGTTTCGATCGTGACCACCCCGTTGCGTTCCAGGCGCGCACGCGCGGCCGATTTCATGTTCATGTTGTTGCGGAAAGCCGAGGCGACGCCCATGCCGACCAGCCAGCGGCCATCGCGCATCTTGCCGGGTTCGGCCTGGCGGTTCTTCCAGCCGAAGCGCTCGGCGCCCTGGCGCATGCATTCGACGAACCGGCGCTGCGAGAACTTGCGCCCCGCCTTTTCCGGGTCGACCGTGGTGTCGTTGACGATGCGGAAGGTGACCGGGTCCATCTTCAGTTTTTCGGCCATCTCGTCGATGGCGATCTCGAGCGCCATCAAGCCCGGCGCCTCGCCCGGGGCACGCATCGCGTTGCCTTCAGGCAGGTCGAGCACGGCCAGTTTCATCTGGGTGAAGCGGTGCGCGCCGGCGTACAGCAGGCGCGTCTGCAGGACCGCCGTTTCCGGACCGCCGCCGGGCAAGTCGCCCGAGGTGCTCTCGTGCGCAATGGCCGTGATGCGGCCTTCGCGCGTGGCGCCGATGCGGATGCGCTGGATCGTGGCCGGGCGGTGCGTGGTGTTGTTGAACATCAGGGCGCGCTGGAGCGCGATCTTGACCGGGCGGCCGGCGGCGCGCGCGCCGAGCGCGGCCATCAGCGCTTCCGAACGCAGGAACAGCTTGCCGCCGAAGCCGCCGCCGATATAGGGCGAGATCAGGCGCACGTTTTCCTTGGGGATGCCGAGCGTCTTGGCCAGGTCGCCCTTGCCCCAGTCGATCATCTGGTTCGCGGTCCAGAGCGTCAGTTTGTCGCCTTCCCACATGGCCAGCGAGGCATGCGGCTCCATCATCGCGTGCGACTGGTCGGGCGTGGTGTAGGTGGCGTCGAGCTTGACCGGCGCGTTGGCGAAGTTGCCGGCGAAATCGCCGACCTTCGATTCCGGCTTGTCTTCCTTCTTGGGCAGCTTGGCGCTGCCCTTGGCATGTTTCAGGTCGTATTCGCCCTTGGCCTTGACGTAGTCGACCTTGACCAGGCTGGAGGCGGCGCGCGCCTGCTCGAAGGTCTCGGCAACCACCACGGCCACGGCCTGGTGGTAGTGCTGGACCTCGGGGCCGGCCAGCAGGTGGGCGGTATTGAACTTGCCCTTGCCCAGCTTGCCCGCGTTCTGGTAGGTGACGACGGCCAGCACGCCGGCCGCGCGTTTCGCCGCCGCCGTGTCGATCGAGGCGATCTTGCCCTTGGCGATGGCGGCGCCGATCACATAGCCGTAGGCCGCGTTCGGGGCGGCCGCATGCTGTTCGTAGGCATACGGCGCGGTGCCGCTGGTTTTCATGGGACCGTCGATGCGGTCGAGCGGCTTGCCGACGACCTTGAGCCGGTCGATCGGATTGGTGGTGGCGGGTGTCGTGAATTTCATGGCATCAGCCTTTCTTTGCGTCGGCCAGCACGCTAGCCACACTGCGCTCGATGAGCGGGATCTTGTAAGCGTTCTCGCTTGTCGTTTTTGCGCCGGCCAGCAGGACCTCGACCGTCGCGCGGGCACCGCGCGGCAAGGCCGCGTCGGCCGCCGCCACGCGCCAGGGCCGGTGCGCCACGCCGCCCAGGGCCAGGCGTCCGCTGCCGTCCTTCTGGACCACGGCCGCCACCGACACCAGGGCGAACGCATACGAGGAGCGGTCGCGCACCTTGCGGTAGGTGTGAAAGCCGCCCAGCGGGCGCGGCAGCACCACGCCGGTGATGAATTCGCCCGGCTGCAGGTTGGTCTCGATATGCGGGGTAGTGCCCGGCAAGCGGTAGAAGTCGGCGATCGGGATCACGCGCGTGGCGCCGTTGGCGCGCACGGTCTCGATACCGGCGTCGAGCAGCTGCATGGCCACTGCCATGTCGCTCGGATGGGTGGCGATGCAGGCCTCGCTGGTGCCGACGATGGCATGATTGCGGGTGTAACCGCCGATGGCCGAGCAGCCGCTGCCCGGCTGGCGCTTGTTGCAAGGCAGGTTGGTATCGTAGAAATAAGGACAGCGGGTGCGCTGCAGCAGGTTGCCGGACGTGGTGGCCTTGTTGCGCAGCTGGGCCGAGGCGCCGGCCAGCAGCGCGCGCGACAGCACCGCGTAGTCGCGCCGCACGCGGGCGTCGCTGGCCAGGTCGGTGTTGCGCACCAGGGCGCCGATGCGCAGGCCGCCGCCGTCGCTCGGCTCGATCCGGTCGAGCTTCAGGCCGTTGACGTCGATCAGGTGCGGCGGGGTTTCGATCTCGAGCTTCATCAGGTCGAGCAGGTTGGTGCCGCCGGCGATGAAGCGCGATCCCGGATGGCGCTCGGCCGCTGCCGCCGCTTCGGCGGGGCTGCGGGCACGTTCGTAGGTAAAGGCCTTCATGCTTTGCCTCCGGCAACTTCGGTAATGGCATCGAGGATGTTCGAATAGGCGCCGCAGCGGCAGATGTTGCCGCTCATGCGTTCGCGGATTTCTTCCGCGCTCAGCAGCGGCTTGACGTTCAGGTCGGCGCTGACATGGCTCGGAATGCCGGCCCGGATTTCCTCGATCACGGACACCGCCGAGCAGATCTGGCCCGGCGTGCAATAGCCGCACTGGTAGCCGTCGTGCTTGACGAAGGCCTCCTGCATCGGGTGCAGCCTGGCCGGCGTGCCCAGGCCCTCGATGGTGGTGATCTCGTCGCCGTCGTGCATCACCGCCAGCGACAGGCAGGAATTGATGCGGCGGCCGTTGACGATCACGGTGCAGGCGCCGCACTGGCCCTGGTCGCAGCCCTTCTTGGTGCCGGTCAGTTTCAGGTGTTCGCGCAAGGCGTCGAGCAGCGTGGTGCGGGTGTCGACGTCGAGCTCGCGGCGCTGGCCGTTCACTTTCAGCACCGTGCGCGCGCTGCTGGGCGCCGGATTCGCCGCCGCGGCGGGCGCCTGGGCTGCGCTGACGGTGGGAATGGCGGCGGCGGTGGCCGCGGCGGCGCCCGTCTTCAGCAAGTCGCGCCGCGACAATTTCAAGTCGCTCAAGTCGTCCATATGTGGTCAAAGCCTTCCGAACTGGTGGGTGGGTGCCGGACGCCGCGCGGGCGAGTTACCGGCCAATGACCTTATGATAAAGACATTCGCGATCCTGGGCGGCACGGTTGACCCGGAGACGGCTTGCACCTTCCGATGCCCATCCACGGGGCACCGGATGCACCAGATTGGGGCATGCACCCGCGCCGGGCACCGGCTCGCGGGAAGCTTGCCGGCTTGGTATGATGCCCTGTTATCAGTACAGCCCGGAACACGCATGAACCCATCGGCCCCGCAGCAGGCGCAGGACAAAGCACAGGACAAGGACTACCAGCGCCGGCGCGCCTTTGCCGGGCTGTTCGAGGAAGCGCCCATGTTCATGGCGCTCCTGCACGGGCCGGGGCACGAGGTCGAATTCGTCAATCCCGGCTACCGGCGCCTGATCGGGCAGCGCGAGATCGTCGGCCACCGCCTCGCCGACGTGCTCGAAGACGCCGCCGCGCAAGGCTATGTCGCCATGCTCGACCGGGTCTACCGCAGCGGCGAGCCGATTTCCGCGAACGGCGCCAGATATGCGGTCCAGGCGACGCCGGGCGCGCCGCCGGTCGAGCGCTATGTCGACTTCGTGTTCCAGCCGGTGCGCGATGGCGCCGGCGTCATCACCGGCATCTTCGTGCTCGGCTCCGACGTCACCGACCGCATCCTCAACGAAATCCGGCGCGACGCCCTGATCCGGCTCACCGACCTGGTACGCGACGCCGACGGCGCGCCCGCGATCATGGCCGGCGCCTGCCGGATCCTGGGCGACACTCTGGGCCTGTCGCGGGTCGGCTTCGGCGTGATCGACGCCGCCGCAAGCGACACGATGCACGTCAGCGCCGACTGGACGGCGCCCGGCGTGACCAGCCCGGGCGGCGCCGTCAACCTGCGCCAGTACGGCAGCTTCATCGACGACCTGGGCACGGGCGTGACCGTCGTCGTCGACGACGTGCGCGACGACGCGCGCACCCGGGTTGCCAGCGACGCCCTGATCCGGTACGGCGCGGCCTCGTTCGTGAATATGCCCGTGATCGAGGAAGGCACCCTGGTCGCCCTCCTCTACGTCAACTGCGCGACCGCGCGCACCTGGCTGGCCGACGATATCGCCCTGATGCGCGAAGTGGCCGAGCGCATCCGCACGGCCAGCGAGCGCCTGCGCAACGAAGCGGCGCTGGCCGCCAGCGAAGCGAAGTTCCGCACCATCGCCAACGCCATGCCGCAAATGGTCTGGTCGACCCTGCCCGACGGCTTCCACGATTACTACAACGAGCGCTGGTACGATTTCACCGGCGCCCTCCCGGGCGATACCGACGGCGAGCGCTGGGCCGCAATGTTCCATGCCGAAGACCGCGAGAACGCCTGGGCGCGCTGGTCGCACAGCCTGGCCACGGGCGCCATCTACGAGGTCCAGTACCGCCTGCGCCACCGCTCGGGCGCCTACCGCTGGGTGCTGGGCCGCGCATTGCCGGTGCGCGACGACAGCGGCCGCATCATCCGCTGGATGGGCACCTGCACCGACATCCACGACCAGAAGCTGGCCGAAAACGAACTGCGCCTGGCGAACCAGCGCAAGGACGAATTTCTCGCCATGCTGGCCCATGAACTGCGCAATCCGCTGGCGCCGATCAGCACCGCGGCCCAGGTCATGCGCCTGCGCTACAACGACCCCGAGTACGTCAAGCGCGCCAGCGAGATCATCGGCCGCCAGGTGCGCCACATGACGGAGCTGGTCGACGACCTGCTCGACGTCTCGCGCGTCACGCGCGGCCTGGCCGAGATGGAGCGCACGCCGGTCGACCTGCACGCCGTCGTGGCGAATGCGATCGAACAGGCGCGCCCGCTGATCGAGGCGCGCCACCACGAACTGGTCCTGCGCGCGGGCGCGCCGGCCTGGGTCGGCGGCGACCGCACCCGCCTGACCCAGGCGGTCTCGAACCTCTTGAACAACGCGGCCAAATATACGCAGCAGCATGGCCGGATCGAGATCGAGGTCGGTGAGCGCGATGGCGACGCCGTCGTCACCGTGCGCGACAACGGCAACGGCATCGCACCCGCCCTGCTGCCGCACGTGTTCGACCTGTTCACCCAGGGCGAGCGCACGCCGGACCGGGCCCAGGGCGGCCTTGGGCTGGGCCTGACCCTGGTCAAGAGTATCTGCGCCCACCACGGCGGCAGCGTGGCCGCGGCCAGCGCCGGACCAGGCCAGGGCAGCAGTTTCACGATCGCCCTGCCGGCCATCGCCGCGGCGCCGGAGCGCGCGCCGCTGCCTGAGACGGTCGCCGCGCCGGCCCCGGCGCGCCGCATCGTGATCGTCGACGACAACCGCGACGGCGGCGCCTCGCTCGGCGCCGCCCTCGAATCGCGCGGCCACACCGTCACCCTGTTCGACGACGCCCGCTCCCTGCTCGCCGCCGCCCCGGCCCGGTCGACGCCTACATCCTCGACATCGGCCTGCCCGGGATCGACGGCTACCAGCTGGCGCGGCGCCTGCGCGAAAGCGGACCGAGTCCGCACGCGCTGCTGATCGCCCTGACCGGCTACGGCCAGGCGCACGACTACACGCTCTCGAAAGCGGCCGGCTTCGACCACCACCTGGTCAAGCCGGCCGACCTGGCGCAGCTCGAGCGCCTGCTGGCCTGACGTGCCAGGCCGCGGCGGCGCCGCCCCCATCCCACCCACAGGAGAACCCATGCCGCAATCGCCCCACATCAACCGTTCCCTGGTCCTGGCCGCGCGCCCGGACGGCCCGCCGAGCGCGGCCAATTTCCGGCTCGAGGAGTCGCCGCTCCCGGTGCCGGCGCCCGGCCAGGTCTTGCTGCGCACGGTCTACCTGTCGCTCGACCCCTACATGCGTGGCCGCATGAGCGACGCGCCGTCGTATGCGCCGCATGTCGAACTCGGTGCGGTCATGGTGGGACAAACCGTCTCGCGCGTGGTCGAATCGCGCCATCCCGACTACCGGCCGGGCGACTGGGTACTCGCCTCCGGCGGCTGGCAAGACTACGCGCTGTCCGCCGGCGCGGGCCTGCGCGGCCTGGGCGAGGCACCGGACCATCCGTCGTACGCGCTGGGTGTCGCCGGCATGCCGGGCTTTACCGCCTATATCGGCTTGCTCGATATCGGCATGCCGCAAGCGGGGGAAACGCTGGTGGTGGCGGCGGCCACCGGGCCGGTGGGCGCCACCGTGGGCCAGATCGCGAAACGCCAGGGCTGCCGCGTGGTGGGCGTCGCCGGCGGCGCCGAAAAATGCCGCCATGCGCGCGAGGTGCTGGGCTTCGACGCCTGCCTCGACCACCACGCCGGCGACCTGGCCGCGCAACTGGCGGCGGCCTGCCCGAACGGGGTCGACATCTATTTCGAGAACGTCGGCGGCAAGGTCTTCGACGCGGTCCTGCCCTTGCTCAATGTTGCGGCGCGCGTGCCCGTGATTGGCCTGATCGCCCACTACAGCGGCGCCGCCGCCGTGGCAACGGACCGCTTGCCCGCGCTGATGGGCGCGGTGCTGCGCAAGCGGCTCAAGGTGCAGGGCCTGATCATCTTCGATCATTACGCGACACCGCGCTACGCCGATTTCCAGCGCGACGTGGCGCACTGGCTGGCGGACGGCAGCCTGAAGTACACCGAAGATATCGTCGACGGCCTGGAAAACGCCCCGGCCGCCTTCATCGGACTACTGCAGGGGAAAAACTTCGGCAAGCTGGTGATCCGCGTCGGCGCCGACGACTAGGGATGCGCGCCCGGCAACCGCCGACGGCGGCCATTCGTTCGGGCCGGGCGCGGACCTAGCGGCCCACCAGCTGCTGGCGCTCTGCCGAATAGCGCGCGCCGCGCACCGGCACGGCGGCGACGGCGCCTTCGATCCGGGCCAGGTCGTCGGCGCCCAGCACGAGGTCGGCCGCGCCGAGGTTTTCTTCGAGCCGGTGCAGTTTGGTGGTGCCCGGGATCGGCACGATCCAGGGTTTGCGCGCCAGCAGCCAGGCCAGGGCGATCTGCGCCGGCGTCACGCCCTTGGCACGCGCGATGCGCGCCAGCTGCTGTACCAGCGCCTGGTTGGCCTTGCGCGCCGCGGGCGCGAAGCGCGGCACGCTGTGGCGGAAGTCGCCGCTGTCGAAGGCGGTGTGTTCGTCGATGGCGCCGGTCAGGAAGCCCTTGCCGAGCGGGCTAAAAGGAACGAAGCCGATGCCGAGTTCCTCCAGCAGCGGCAGGATCTCGCTTTCCGGTTCGCGCCACCAGAGCGAGTATTCGCTTTGCAGCGCGGCGACCGGCTGCACCGCATGGGCGCGGCGAATCGTTTCGGCACCGGCTTCGGACAGGCCGAAATGTCCGACCTTGCCTGCCCGGATCAAGTCGCCGACCGCGCCGGCCACCTCCTCGATCGGCACTGCCGGATCGACCCGGTGCTGGTAGAACAGGTCGATGCGATCGGTCCCGAGGCGCTTGAGCGAGGCTTCGGCCACTTCCCTGATGCGCGCCGGGCGGCTGTCCAGGCCCGCGTGGGCGTCGCCCTCGCGAAACCCGAATTTGGTGGCGATCACCACCGAGTCGCGCACCGGCGCCAGCGCCGCGCCGACCACCTGCTCGTTGATCGCGCCATACGCTTCGGCCGTATCGAACAGGGTGACGCCGCGCTCGACGGCGGCGCGAATGAGCTTGATGGCCTCGCCGCTGCCGGTCGCCGGACCGTAGCCATGGCTCAGGCCCATGCAGCCCATCCCGATGCTCGAGACCGCGAGGCCGCTGTTTCCTAATAATCGCTTCTGCATGATTTACTCCGTTTGTTCAGAATGTCGGTAGCGCGTGGCCGGCCCGCTCGGCGCCGTGCGGCGCTCACGACTTGGGCGGCGCCTCGACGCCCGAATACACCTGCACGGCGTCCGGCAGGCGCGCACCGCGCACCTTGACCGCCGCCACCGCGCCGTTCAACTCGGCCACTTCGGCCGGCGTGAAGCGCAGCGATGCCGCGCCGATGTTTTCCAGCATATGCGCCATCTGGGTCGTGCCGGGAATCGGCACGATGGCCGGGTCCTGCGCCAGCAGCCAGGCCAGCGCGACCCGGGCCGGGGTGGCCTGCTTGCGCGCGGCCCAGGATCTCAGGAGCGCGACCAGTTGCAGGTTGTGCGGCAGGTTGGCCGGATCGAAACGGGTTTCGATCTTGCGGATGTCGCCGTCGGCAAAGCGCGTATTGGCGTCGATGGCGCCGGCCAGGAAGCCCACGCCCAGCGGACTCCAGGGCACGAAGCCGATCCCGAGCGCGCGGCAGGTGGCCAGCACGCCGTCCTCCGGGCCGCGCCAGAGCATCGAGTATTCGCTCTGGACCGCCGCTACCGGCAAGGCCGCATGCGCGCGGCGCAGGGTTCCCAGTCCCATCTCGGACAAGCCCCAGTGCACAACCTTCCCCTGTTTCATCAAGTCCTGCACGGCGCCGGCCACGTCTTCGATCGGCACCTGCGGGTCGACCCGGTGCTGGTACAGCAGGTCGATGCGGTCGGTGCGCAGGCGCTTGAGCATGCCCTCGACCGCCAGCTTGATGTGGGCCGGACGGCTGTTCTGGCCCGGCAGGCGCTTGCCGCTCTCGAGGTCGATGTTCCAGCCGAACTTGGAGGCAATCACGACCTGGTCGCGAAACGGGGCGACGCCCTCGCCCAGGATGCGCTCGACTTCGTGCGGGCCGTAGGCTTCGGCCGCGTCGAAGAGGGTGACGCCACGCTCGAAGGCGGTACGGATGATGTCGTGCATCTCCGGGCGGCTCGGGATCGTGGTCTGGTAGGTGCGGCTCATGTTCTGCACACCCAGGCCGATGCTGGACACGTCCAGCTTGCCGAGCCGGCGGCGGCCTTCCACCCGCGCCGGCTGCGCGCCGTTTGCGGGGGCCGGTGGCGGCCCCGCGCCCACCAGCGGGCAGGCCGCCAGGCTGCCGGCGGCCAGCAGGAAGCCGCGCCGTGCGCCGCTCGATTGTTTGTTGCTTGTCATGTGTGTTCTCCTGATGGTGGGGACGCAATGCGCGTCAGGCGTCGAGGCGGCGCGCATGCATCCAGGCGACGATGGCGGGATCGCGGTGCGAGAAGAAGCTGCTGGTGCCCGTTTCCAGGGTCGCGATCGCCGCCACGTCGGCCGCATCGAGGGCAAAGTCGAGGACCGCGCGGTTTTCCAGCATGCGCTCGCGCCGCACGGTCTTGGCCAGCGTCGCCACGCCGCGCTCGAACAGCCAGCGCAGCACGACCTGCCCGACCGACTTGCCGTGCTTCGCGGCGATCGCGCCCAGCACGGCGTTCTCGAACAAGCCGCTCCGCCCTTCCGCGAACGGTGCCCAGGCCTGGGCCCGCACGCCGTGCCGGCGCATGAAGGCGATGCTCTCTTCCTGCTGGTGGAAGGGATTGACCTCGATCTGGTTCAGCGCGGGCGGCACCTCGTTGGACGCGATCAGGTCGATCAGGCGGTCGCTGTGAAAATTGCTGACGCCGATCGCACGCAGCTTGCCGGCCCGGTAAGCCTCCTGCATCGCGCGCCAGGAACCGTGGACGTCGCCGAAAGGCTGGTGGATCAGGTACAGGTCGAGGTAATCGAGGCCGAGCCGCGCCAGCGACTTGTCGATCGCCAGCCGGGTGCGCTCGTAGCCGGCGTCCTCGACCCAGAGTTTGCTGGTGACGAAGAGCGCATCGCGCGGCACGCCGCTGTTGCGGATGCCCTGGCCGACGGCCTGCTCGTTGAGGTAGGAGGCGGCGGTGTCGATCAGGCGGTAGCCGGCTTCGACCGCGTCGACGACGGCGCGCTCGCATGCGGCCGGCTCGGGAATCTGGAAGACCCCGAAGCCGAGCAGCGGCATGCGCAGTCCGTTATTGAGGGTGACATAGTCCATGCGTTCAGTCCTTGTTGGTCGTGTCCGATGGGGTCCACTCTACGTAAAAGAAAGTCATTTGATTAGTCACTATAATCTGCATACGATCCAGGCTGTGTAAAAACGCGAGACCGTGTAAACGAAACCGTTTCGGTAAACGTTGAGCCAGTATCTCATCATAACCATGGCGCCACATGAAGCGTTTTATCGAAGGCGAAAATCGCGCACAAGGCAC
>Ga0213835_100143_pt1 | contig 88266 bp, 67 predicted proteins | sample SWPATP01_FD_160576 | JGI IMG/M metagenome (GOLD analysis project Ga0213835, IMG submission 160576) | Coastal seawater microbial communities from Marineland, Florida, United States - SWPA TP0 #1 | ecosystem: Environmental > Aquatic > Marine > Coastal | place: USA: Florida | collected 2016-08-05 | reverse complement strand
CGCTTCGCCACCCGGCACTCGCCGCCGCGATCGCGGGCGTCGCGCTCTTCGCCGCCTTCCCACCCGCCCCCCTCGCGCGCGCCGAATCGCAGCAACCCGCGCGCGACGCCGACATCACCGCGATGCTCGATCCGGACCTGATCGCGAACAAGCTGATCGACCTCGACTTCCGCGGCGGCACGCTCGCCGAATACGTCCAAGCCATGCGACGAGCCGCCGAGCCCGTCCCCGTCAACGTCCTGAACATCCACGAGGGCGAAGGCTACACCCTCGGCCCCGTCCAGGTCCGGCGCATCACGCTGGAACAGGCGTTCGCGCTCATCCCGCGATTGGTGCAATCCGGGCCAGAACATCGAACGCTTGATGTTCTCCGCGATGTCGATGTAGCCGCGCGAAGAACCGGCGCCTCGGTGTACCGAATCGAATCTCGCGAACAGCCTGTACCACGCCGAAGCGCCACGCCTCCACCGCTTGAAACCGAACTCCTCAGCATCACGTCGCTCATCCAACCCATGGACATCTACGGCCGCGAATCGGTGCTCTCACCCGAAGAAGTCCTCGAAGTCCTCACACTCGCGATGCACACCGCCGCCGCAGAACCCAAGCCCTCGCTCCAGTTCCACCGACGCACCGGCACGCTGGTCATCAAGGGCACCCGCCAGCAGATCGAGGCCGCCAAAGCCGCGCGAGAGGTGCTGGGCAACGAAGTCACGATGCGCCTCAGAATCTACGGCGGGAACGACCTCATTACGCTTCTCAGTCGACGCGAACAGCTTCGCGAGCTCGAAACCGAGCGGCAAATGAGCATTGCCGAAGCCAAACGCGCCGAGGAACAGAGCGATCACTGGCAGCGCAGTCAGGCGCACACTGCCCCACCGCTCATCGCCGAGCTGCGCCGAGACGTCGCGAAGTACACCCGCCAAGCCGAGGCCCTCGCCGAAGAAATCGAAGATCTTCAACGAGAGATCACCATGCTCGAAGCCCGCATCGCCAAAGCCCGCGGCTCATCCCCCGTCGATATCGAAGCCCCCGCCGTCCCCGAGCCCGCCCTTCGCGCCATCGCCCGCGTCATCCTCGCCGCCGACCCGACCGCGGCCGTCGAAGTCATCAGCATCGCCGGGCGACCCGGCCTCCGCGTTCACGAGATCCACGAAGCGGCCGTGCGCGAACTCATCACAAAAATCAATGAACTCTTCGCCGGTGCGCATCTGGACATAAACCAGCCCATGATAAACATCGTGTCGGTCGAGAGTTTGCAAAACTACACCAAATCAGAGATGGAGCTCCAGGCCCTTGCAATCACGCGTGCAGAGCATGATCTCGAGTCGGTTCAACAAGCCCGACGCAGGGGCGGCGCAAGCGATCACGAGGTTCAAGTGAGCTTGCACAACCTGCAACAAGCCAAAATCGTGCATCAACAAGCAAAGGCACGATACGAATCGGCGGACGCCATGCTGCGGGCCGCCCGTACGCATAATCACGCAGACTAGTTTGGTGCTTTTCGATTTCCAATCATTCATACCATATCACGGATATATCAATCCAAAAAGCCGTCTGTTCGTGTACTGATGAGCCCGCGCATGCCCGACGCCTCGCCACCCCGCGACACCCACGCACCGGCGGACGCCGACGACCTCGCCGTCCGCCGGTGCACGCGCGCGATCGCACGCGGGGACGAGGCGGCCCTCGGCGCGCTCTACACCGCGCAGTTCGACCGCGTCGTCCGCCTCGCCGCCCTGCTCACACGCCGCGATGAATCCTTCTGCCTCGACATCGCCCAGGACGTGTTCATCCGCGTCGCTCGCTCGATCAAGCCGCTGCGCTCGGTCGCGGCTCTCGACGCCTGGCTCGCAGCCGCAGCCCGATCCGCCGTGATCGATCGCCTCCGCGCCGAATCGCGCCGCCAGAAACGCGAGCGTGCGCACGCCGCCCGTTCCACAACGCCGCACCCGCCCGAGGATCTCGAGTGGGTCCGCCTGCGCCTGCGCGAGCTCCCGCCCGCCGATCTCGCGCTGCTCCGCACGCGCTTCGCCGAGGGACGGGCATTGCGATCCGACGCGGACCGAGGCCGCCTCCGGCGCGTGCTCGAACGCCTCCGCCAGACCCGGAGTTTCGCATGACCACGCCGAATCCGCACCCATCGCTCGCGCAGCGCCGCGAGGCGATCTTCCGAACAGCCGCGGGCGTGCTGCGCCGTCGCCGACGACGCCGAGCCGCGCTGCGCGCCGTCACCGTCGCGTGCCTCGCCGTCGCGTGCGCAACCTTCATCGCGCTCAACCCGCGCACGCCCACCAGCACGCCGAACGCGCCAGCGCCCATCCCGCAACGCGCTGAGCAACCCCGCCAGCCCGAGCCCGCGATCGCGATCGCCGAAGCCCCGCCCCACGCGGCACCCCTATTCGATCCGCCACCTGCATCCCGCGCCACGATCCAGGAACTCACCGACGCCGAACTCCTGCAAGCCCTCGCCGACGCCGGGTATCGCACGGGGCTGGTCCAGACCGCTGACGAAGCCTGGCTCGTTGGCGATCCGATCCCGACCGTCTCGATCCGCCTCCCGACCGCCACACCCGCGCCCAACGTCACGCCCGACACCGCCGGGCGATCCCGCCGATTCCCGCAAAACCAGCGTTGACCCGCGTTCGGGGCGCATCTCGCGCCCCCGTTCGATATCGTGTCCCCATGCTGGCCGTCGAAGCCGCCACTGCTGATGCGGGCACGCTCGCGCGTTTCATGCTGCTGGGCGCGATCCTCGTCATCGCCCTCGGCACCGGGGCGGCCCTCGCGATCGTCCTCCGACGCGGCAGCCGACTCCGACGCGAAGCACAAAAACCTCGCAACCCCGCCGACCGCACGCCCCAGATCAGCGCCTGGTACGAAGCCGGCAAACGCGCCCGTCCAGAACCGGAAGACAACCCCGAAGACGAAGACCAAAACGAAGACAACGACCACCCATCACCATTCAGATAACCAAAGCCCCCTCCCCCGTGGCACGGGCGTCCCGCCCGTGCATCCCCATCCCCCAACAGCCCCATGCCCACCACTCCAGCCAATCCCCCGCCCCCTCGCCCGCTGGTCCTCATCACCGGCGGCGCCCGCCGCGTCGGCGCCCACATCGCCGCCGACTTCGCCGCCAACAACTGCGACCTGATCGTCACCTACAACCGCTCCCAGAACGAAGCCGAGCGCGCCGCGGAGCACTGGCGAGCACTCGGCGCGCAGGTCACCCTCGCCCCGCTGCGCCTGGACGACCCGAAAGAGGCCGACACCCAGGCCGCCGCCCTCGCCGAGCAGCTCGCCGCCTCGCACGCGCGCCTCGACGTGCTGATCCACAACGCCAGCGCCTACTTCAGCACGCCGCTCCCCGAGACCGACCCCGACGACGCGGCCCGCCTCTACGCGATCAACGCCCTCGCCCCGCTGCTCATCACCAAGCGCCTCGCCCCGCTGCTCGCGCGCACCGCGCTCGAAACCAGCGCCGTCGTCTGCATGTGCGACATGCACGCGATGGGTCGCCCGCGGAAAGACTTCGCCGCCTACAGCATGAGCAAAGCCGCACTCGCCGAGATGGTCCGATCCCTCGCGCGGGATCTCGCCCCGCGCACACGCGTCGTCGGCGTCGCGCCCGGCGTCGTCCAATGGCCGGACGACGGCTACGAGTCCGACGCCGAAAGCCAGCAGGCCTACCTGCGTCGCGTCCCCCTCGCCCGCGCCGGCACGCCCGAGGAAGCCGCACGAACCGTCCGATGGCTCGCCCTCGAAGCCGGGTACATCACCGGCGAGATCATCCGCCTCGACGGCGGGCGCGCGCTCGCCTGATCCCCAGCCGCCTCACCCCCGAAGACGATCCACCATCTTCGACGCGGTCTCATCACCCAGCATCGCCGCATGGCTCGCCCGGCGCAGCGCCTCGTCCCGATCCCCAACGCGCTCGGCCCACACCGCCGCCTCGAACCACAGCGCCCCCGACGTCGGCTCCGCGTCCGCCGCCGAAGCGAACATCGATGCCGCATCCCCCGCGCGACCCAGCATCCCGTACGACTCGGCAATCAGGCGCAGCATCTCCACGCTCCGACGATCACCCTCCGGCAGCGACAGCAACACCTCCAGCGCCGCCTCCGGCTCGCCGCGACGGTTCAACGCCCGAGCCTCGATCACACGCCAAGCCGCAACCCGCGGCTCCAGCTCCCGTGCCCGCGCCACCTGCTGCAACGCCACCCCCGGGCGATTCTGACGCAGCTCCACCTCCGCGAGCGAGCCCCACACAATCGCACGGTCCGGGCCCAGACGCGACGCGCGCACCAGCGAAGCCGAAGCCGCCGTCAGCTCGCCGCGGCGCATCTGGATCTGCGCCAGATACAGCGGGTAATCCGGGTTGCCCGGGTCGCCTGTCTGCGCGGCGGCGTAGTGCTCGATCGCCCGATCATCGCGCCCAAGCCGAGCCGCCAGCGTGCCCGCGGCGAACTCCGTCCGCGCATCCCTCGGCCCGATCGCCAGCGCCGCCTCGAACTGGCGGTACGCCGCCTCGTAGTTCGCCGCCTGCATCTCCAGCGTCCCGAGCAGCACGCGCAGATCCCGCGATTCCGGGTGCTCGCGCACCCCAGCCTCCAGCACCGCCCGCGCCCGCCCGTCCTCACCCGCGACCAGGTAATCCCGAGCAGCCGCCGAGATCGAATCGATCGCGTCCGAAGCCTCCCCCGCGCGCACCGACGACGCCTCCGCCCCCCGCGGCCCGCCGCCGGTGCGCAAGACCCACGCCGTCCCCACACCCCCCGCGACCGCGAGCAGCGCAAACACACACGCCGCCACCATCAGGGAACGACCGCGCCCGGGAGCGCCCGATCTGCTCTGTGCCTCATGCATCTCAATCATGCTATCGGCCCGCGTACACTCCCCGTCCACTCACAAACACGCCTTCACCACCCGAACGATCACCGATTCCACGTCATCCATGCCCCCCGCGGACCCATCATGACCACCACCCCAGACCTCCCCAAGCAGTACACCCCAGCCGACCACGAGCCCCGCATCTGGCAACGCTGGCTCGACGCCAACGCCTTCCACGCCGACCCGGGCCGCGTCCTCCGCGGCGAGGCCCCCCCCTACGCCGTCGTCATCCCCCCGCCCAACGTCACCGGCGCCCTCCACCTCGGGCACGCCCTCAACAACACCATCCAGGACGTCCTCGTCCGAGCCCACCGCATGATGGGCTTCGAAACCATCTGGCTCCCCGGCACCGACCACGCCGGCATCGCGACGCAAACCGTCGTCGATAAGCGCCTCAAGAGCGAGGGCAAAGATTCGCTGATCGATTACAAAAAGCTCGAAGCCAAGGGCAAGAACGGACGCGAGCAGTTCATCGCCCAGGTCATGGCATGGAAAGACGAGTACGAAGCCCGCATCACCGCCCAGCTCCAAGCCATGGGCTGCTCCTGCGACTGGGAGCGCCAACGCTTCACCATGGACGACGTCTGCGCGCGCGCCGTCCGCGAAGCCTTCTTCCGACTCTTCAAAGACGGGCTCATCTACCGCGGCAAGCGCCTCGTCAACTGGGACCCCGTCACCCAGACCGCCCTCGCCGACGACGAAGTCGAGATGCACGAAGTCGAAGGCGCGTTCTACGACCTGCGATACCCGCTCGTGCATCCAGCCGCTGAAGGCGAGCATCACAAGCCCGTCACCTGGGGCGAACTCGCCACCCGCGGCATGCCCGGCGCGGACCAGCACCCCGACGACAAACAAGCCTGGGTCACCGTCGCCACCACGCGCCCCGAGACCTACCTCGGCGACGTCGCGGTCGCCGTCAACCCGCGCGACCCGCGCGCGCCCGCACTCCGCGGGCTCCGCTGCCAACTCCCGATCGTCGGGCGCATCATCCCCATCCTCGAAGACGACTACGTCGTCCTCCCCGTCGCCTTCGGCGGCCCGGCGGGCGACGCCAAAGCCGAGATGTCCACCGGCTTCCTCAAAGTCACCCCGGCCCACGACCCCAACGATTACGAAATCGGGCGACGACACGAAGGAAAGATCATCTTAAACAGTTCCGCTGGCACGTGGCGCATCAACGTCATGGCCCCCGACGCCACCATCAGCGACCAGCACGGCTGGACCGACCTCGGCGACGCCCACATCTTCCTCGGCAAAACCCGCGAAGAAGCCCGCAAGCTCGTCATCGACGAATTCAAAGCCCGCACCGTCGCCGAAGGCCAGGAAGGCTCACTGCTGGAGCGCGCCCGCCCGCACCGACACTCCGTCGGACACAGCTACCGAAGCCACGCCGTCATCGAGCCCTATCTGAGCGACCAGTGGTACGTGAAAGTCACCGACGACCGCCTGAAAGGCAACGCCCTGAGCGCGATGGCTCCGGATCAGCGGACGACCGATGCCTTCCGAACATCAACCGCCGACGAACAAGCGGGCGACGGCCAACTCCGCTTCCACCCCGACCGGTACGCCAAGACCTTCGAATCCTGGCACGAAAACCTCCGCGACTGGTGCATCAGCCGCCAGCTATGGTGGGGGCACCGGATTCCGGTGTGGCGCAAGAAATTCAAAGAAACAAAAATTGATCCGAAAATAACTCATATAATTCATAGAGATTCCAGCGGAAGCACACAGATTATTCTTGACATTTTGTCCGAAGATGATCATGCGCATATTCATATTCAAAAAGACCCCTCCGAATCAACTGAAACCACCGCTGTTGATGCCTATGCAATCTGTGTCAAACCTGGGCATCGAGACATCGAAGAAAAATTGGAAAAGCACGGGTATACCCAAGACCCCGACGTCCTCGACACCTGGTTCTCCTCCGCCCTCTGGCCCCTCTCCACACTCGGCTGGCCCGAGCCCGATCAATCCCCACAAACCAAACACCTCCTCGACGCCTTCAACCCCACCAGCGTCCTCTGCACCGCACGAGAGATCATCACGCTCTGGGTCTCGCGCATGGTCATGTTCAACCGCTACTTCCGCGGCACGGAAATCGCAGAACAGCAAAACAGCGGAGCAGCGGATCGGACTGCGGAACCCACATCCGCCGCCCCCTCCGAATCCGCTGCTCCGAGCTCTGCTGCTCCGAGTTCCTCCTCCGGCCCTCTCCCCTTCCGCGACGTCTTCATCCACGCCATGATCCAGGACGGCGACGGCCGAAAGATGTCCAAATCCCTCGGCAACGGCGTCGACCCGATGGACATCATCCACTCCCACGGCTCCGACGCCATGCGCTTCACACTCTGCCACATGACCACGCAGACCCAGGACGTCCGCATGCCCGTCGAGCGCGACGCCGCGACCGGCAAGAACACCAGCCCCAAGTTCGACCTCGGACGCAACTTCTGCAACAAGCTCTGGAACGCGAGCCGCTTCACGCTCAGCATCCTGCACAAGTCGCCCGAAGCCGCGGACGTTTCAGCCGCGGACGTGCGCAGGCTCGCGCTCGCGGACCGCTGGATGCTCTCGCGCCTGACCGCCGGCGTGCGCGCGGCCGAGGCTGCCCTCGCGCAGTACCAGTTCAGCGCCTACGCCACGACCCTCTACGACCTGCTCTGGCGCGACTTCTGCGACTGGTACCTCGAAGCGATCAAGCCGACCGTCGCGGCCAGCCCGCAGCAAAGGGCCGTGCTGCGCACGACGCTCGACGCGATCTGCCGCCTGCTCCACCCCGTCGCCCCGTTCATCACCGAGTCCATCTACGAACGCCTCCGCGAAGCGCCCGGCGGCCGCATCGCCGGGATCGAACTCACACCGCCGCGCAAGGGTGACACGCTCTGCACCGCCGGCTGGCCGCTCGCGAACGACGCCCTGATCGACCCCGAAGCCGACGCAGCCTTCGAACGCGCCCGCGCCCTCGTCGCCGCGATCCGCGAGGTCCGCGCGCAGCACCAGGTCCCGCCGAAGCGTGCGATCACGCTCCACTGCGCCGAAACGCCCGCCGCCGAAACCGCCGCCCTCGTGCGCACGCTGGCGAACGTGGACACGATCACCCCCGACGCCCCCGTCGGCCCGAGCGTCGCGTTCAACTTCGAGCAGCGCGAGCACAAGCTGAGCAACCTCGCCGACGCCGTCGACGCGGGGACCGAGCGCGATCGCCTCACCAAGCAGATCGCCGACCTCGACAAGTCCATCGCGGCCCTCGAAACACGCCTGAACAACCCCGGCTACGCCGAGCGCGCCCCCGCGAAACTGGTCGATCAGACCCGCGCTCAGCTCGCCCAGGCGCAAGCCGACCGAGACGCCGCACGGGCCGCGTTGGAGCAGCTCGGGTGACGCCCCGCGTGCGCACGAGTCGGCTCGCGTGCCTCATCAGCACGCTCGGCGCGTTGCTCGCGCTCAGCGCGTGCGCCGCGCCCGCATCATCGCCGCTGCGCCCGTCGGCAGCCGCACAGGATCAGCCTGCAGCCGAGCCCGTCGCGCTTGTTCCGCCCCGGCGCGAGCCCTGGACCTTCCGCGGCACGCCCGGCGTCGTCCTCATCACGCCCCACTACCGCCTGTTCACCACCGAGCGAAACCCCATCCTCCTCGAGCGCCTGCCCTATGCGCTCGAACTCGCCCTCGAGCGCTACGCCAACGCCCTCGCCCCGCTCGCGATGCCGACGCGCCCGCTCGAAACCTACGTGATGGCCACCCGCCCACAGTGGGAACGCCTCACCGCCGCGATGGAACCCGACAACGCGAGCATCTACCTCCAGATCCGACGCGGCGGGTTCGCCGCCAATGGGCGCTCGCTCCTCTTCAACATCGGCGTGCACGACACCGTCGCCCTCGCCGCCCACGAGGGCTGGCACCAGTTCACGCAGTCCACCTTCCGCGACCCGCTGCCGGTCTATCTCGAAGAGGGCATCGCGACCTACATGGAAGGCTTCCGCTGGGATCCGGACCGCCCCGACCGCCCCCGCTACCTCCCCTGGTCCAACCTCGAACGCTTCAACCAACTCCGCACCGCGCACAACAACGGGCGTCTGTTCTCCCTGCAGGAGCTGACGCGCACGCGCCCGCAGGACCTGCTCGTCCGCGTCGACGGCGCCGCGCTCACCTGGTACGCCCAGGTCTGGGCCCTGGTCCACTTCCTCTACGAGCACGACGCCGGTCGCCACCGCCCCGCGATCCGCGAGATGCTCATCGACGCCCAGTCCGGGCGCATGCGCAACCGCCTCGCCGAACGCTTCGGCGTCCGCGGCGCGCGCACCACACTGAACGCCCGCCTCGGGCCCGGTGTCCTGCTCGCCTACGTCTCGACCGATCTCGACGCGCTCGACGCCGACTACCGCGCCTTCATCGACCGCATCGTCGCCCCCGGCTCACGCCACGCGATCACCGAAGGGCGATCACCCTTCAGCGACTGACCCCGCGCGCCACCGTCGCCACCGCGCCTTCATCGGCACGCGCCACCCGTGCACCCGCGCCGCCGAAACCAGCTCACGCCACGCCGCATCGCTCACCCCCGTGCGCGCGCACGCGTTGATCAGCCACATCGTCGCATCCCGAAAATGCCCAGCGCTCTCCACGCTGAACCACCGCTCCAGAATCACCAGGTGATCCCGCACCCGGCGTTCCATGTGCCGCGGCCCGCTGAGGTTCGCCGCCCCCTCGTCGTGCAGCCGCCGGCGGACCGCCACCTCCGGGTTCACCGCGATCCCCCCGCGCGCCCCGACGCGACGCAGAAAATCCCGGTCCTCCCCGATCCAGAGATCCTCATCAAACCGAACCCCGTCCAGCAGCACCGACTGGCGCACCAGAACGCCCGTCGAGCCGTACAGCGCGATCGGCTCGAACACCTCGTCCGCCCGCGCCAGCGTCCGCCCCGCGAGCCGCCCCGGCACCGGGCGCACACGGTCCACCATCACGCCGTCCGCCCCCGCACGCTCCTCCACCCGCGCGCTCACCACCGCCGCCGCGCGAAGCTCCACGCCCAAACGGAGCCCCGCCTCCAGCCCCGCGACTTCTGCCGCGTCGTCGTGATCCAGCAGCAGGACCCAAGGCGTCGCCGCCAGATCCAGACCCACGTTCCGAGCCGCCGAAGGCCCCGGACGCTCGGTCCGCACCACCTCCACCCGCGCATCCCCCGGCAGCGCCCCGCGATCGATCGCCTCGGGCGAGCCGCTGTCCACCACGATCACTCGCTCCATCGGCTCGCACAACAGCGCACTCTCCACCGCGCGCACCATCAACGCCACATCCGGCGAACGCGCCGGGATCACCGCCGTCACCGCGGGCAAGCGCGTCCGAGCCCCCGTCACGCGCGCCGCCCGAACCGGTACGCGACGTTCGGCCAGCTCATCGCCCCGCTCATCGCGCGCACACGCTCGACAACCGCACGCTCATCTTCACGCACGAACACACGGTTGATCCCCACCCAACCCGCCTGCTCGTACCCGCACGCGCGCACCATCGACGCGACCCGATCGTCCTCCCCCATCGTGTTGTCCTCCACCACCAGCAACCGAGGCCTCCAACGCCGCAGGTCGAACCCCGCGAGCACCGACGCCTCCACGCCCTCCACGTCGATCACCGCCGCGTCGATCACCGTCGGCGGGTCCTTCGACAGCAGTTCGTCCAGCGTCGTCATCGGCACCGTGACCGCCGCCGTGCGCGCCCCCGCACGCTCCAGCGTCCGCTTGTGCTCGGTCCCCGCGCCCGGCGTATTCACATGGCTCAGCAGTTCCAGCCCGCCCGCCGCCGATCCGCCCTCGTTCATCACCGCGTGCAGCGTCACGCTCGCCGCCCCGCCGGGCGCGCCCAGCGCCGCGTGCTCGACGCGCGACCCCGGGCGGTTCGACGCGCACGCCCGCGCCCGCTCCGGCAGCGCCTCGACCAGCAGCCCGCGCCACCCCATCGCCTCCAGCCCACGAGTCACGCTCAGCGTCACGCCGTCGTACGCCCCGGCCTCGATGAAAAAGCCCTCCAGCGGCTCGCCCAGCGCCTCCCAGATCAGCACGTCCTCCCCGAACTCGCTCGAAAACTCGATCGCCCCCGTCCCCGAACGCCCCGCGCGAGCCAGCGCCGCCGCCGCGCGATCGCTCGCCAGGCGCTTGCGCGTCCGGAGCAGATCCGCCTCGGCCCGCCCGAACCGGACCTGCAGCCGCTCCTGACGCTCGCGGAGCTTGCGCATCTTCGCATCGGTCCGGAACGCGATCCCCGCGGCCGTCGCCGCGATCACCAGCGACGCGATCGTCAGCAACGCCTCGGGCATCGACCGATCCCTCCGTCCCAGCGATTCCGCCCCGCCATGACGCGAGTCTACCGGGACGACGCCCCGCCCGACCGCCCCTACGCTCCGCCATGCCCCCGACCGATCCGGACCATCAGCCCGACACCAATCCCGCCCAGCCCCCCGAAGCCGCGACGGATTCGGGCGACCACGCCCGCTTCCCGAGCCGCAGCAAGGGCGACGACCCGCGGACGCGCGCCTTCGCGACCGAAGCCGCGCGCCTCCTGCTCGATGACAAGTGCCACGAGATCCTCGTCCTCGATGTCCGGGGGCTGAGCCAGATCACCGACTACATCGTCATCGGCAGCGGCACCAGCGACCGGCAGATGCGATCCGCGCTCGACGACGTCGCCAAGCTCGGCGCCGGGCAGGGCTTCACCGCCTGCCGAACCAACGCCGACGAACGCGCCACCTGGCTCCTGGCCGACTTCGTCGACGTCGTTGTCCATCTCTTCGAGCCCAACACCCGCGCCCTCTACGACCTGGAGATGCTCTGGGGTGACGCCGACCGCGTCGAATGGATGCGCCCCGGCGACAAGACCCGCAACCGCCCGGACCCGGACCACCACGGATGACCCCCCCCGGCGTCGAGACCGTCCGCGTCGAGCTCGCCGAGCGCGCCTACGACGTCGCCGTCGCCCACGGGCTGCTGAACGACCTCCACGCGCGCACAACCCGCGCGCTCGGCGCCCCGCCCGCCCGGGCCGCCCTGATCGCCGACGCCGGGCTCCCGCGCCATACCGTCCAACGAGCCGAAGCCTCGCTCCGCGAAGCCGGGTGCGCCGTCACGACGATTCCGATCACGCCGAGCGAGCGGGGCAAATCTCTCGCGACGCTCGAAACCATCCTCCGCGTGCTCGCCGCGACCCGTCACGAGCGGCGCGACCCCGTCATCGCCCTCGGCGGCGGGGTGGTCGGCGATCTTGCCGGGTTCGCCGCCGCGGTCTACCGGCGCGGCTGCCCCGTCGTCCAGTGCCCGACGACGCTGCTCGCGATGGTCGATGCGGCCGTCGGCGGCAAGACCGGCGTCAACCTCACCCCCAAAGCCGAGCAGACCTCGGGCGAGCCCGAACTGCTGAAAAACTTTGTCGGCTCGTTCCACCAACCCGCGCTCGTCCTCGCCGACGTCGCGACGCTCGAATCACTCCCCGAGCGCGAACTCCGCGCCGGGCTCGCCGAGTGCCTCAAGCACACCCTGATCGCGGGGACCATCGACCCCGACCATGGGCCCGCCATGAGCGTACGCCTCGACACCCTGCTTCCGGGTGTGCTCGCGCGCGAGCCCGACGCCTGCACCGCGATGGTCGCCGCCAACGTGCGCCTGAAAGCGCTCGTCGTCGCGGGCGACGAGCGCGAGCTGGCGCCGAGCGCCGCGGGCGGGCGCGCGCTGCTGAACCTCGGGCACACCTTCGCGCACGCGATCGAGCCGCTCGCGCACCTCAGCCCGACCGGGGACGACGACGACGCGCCGCTGCGCCACGGCGAGGCGGTCGCGATCGGTTGCGTCGCAGCCGCCGCGACCAGCGCCGCGCTCGGGCTCGCGGACGTTGCCTTCGCGGAATCTGTGCGCGCGCGCTTCGAAGCCGCCGGTCTCCCGACGCGCCTCGTCGGGCTGGGGAGCGATGACGACCTGCTCGCGTCGATGGGGCACGATAAGAAAGTCTCGGGCGGCAAGCTCCGCCTGGTGCTCCCGGAACCGGGGGCTTTGGCGCGCGTGGTCGAGTCGCCCCCGCCCGACGCCGTGCGCGCCGGGTGGCGTGCCGTGCGCGCGGGCTGAGGCGAACGGGTCACCCGCTACGCACAAGCTTTTCAAGGGTCAACCGAGGCGCACCCGATAACCGTGTGGGGACGGGTCGCGGTCCGGCCGGCGGGCGAGGTCTGACCGCGGCAATTCCGGGCATCGCGCCCGACCTTGCCGGGGGCGACCTGTGCGCACGATCGCGATCGTCAACCAGAAGGGGGGGTGCGGGAAGACCACCTCGTCGATCAACCTCGCCGGCACATTCGCCGCGCGCGGGCTCCGAACCCTCCTGGTCGATACCGACCCGCAGGCCCACTGCTGCGCCGGGCTCGCGATCCCCGAGGCCCGCATCGATCTGGACATCGCCGACGCGATGCTCGCCCCCAACCCCGCCTCGATCGACCACGACCGCCTGCTCTGGCGCGTCCGTCGCCACCTGGATCTCGCGCCGAGCCGCATGAAGCTCGCCGGGCTCGAGGCGGCCCGCTCCGAGCTCGCCGACCGCGCCGACCGGGACCGGCGCCTCCGCGGCGTGCTGGAGCCGCTGCGCGACCGGTACGACGTCTGCCTGATCGACTGCGCACCCTCGATCGGGCTGCTGACCTACAACGCGATCGCGGCTGCCGACGCGGTGCTGATCCCGGTCGAAACCTCGTTCTTCAGCCTGCAGGGCGCGGAACGCCAGCTCCAGACCATCCGCAGCCTCGGCAAGCGCCTGGGCGTCACGCCCGGCGCGTGGCTGGTGGGCACGATCCACGATCCCTCCGCCCCCTTGGCGCGCGACCTGCTGGAAGAGCTCCGACGACGCCACGAGCGGCGTGTCGTCCCGATCGTGGTCCGCCAGGACGACCGTTTGCGCGAAGCCGCGAGCTTCGGTCAGCCCGCGATCGAGTACGCGCCGGAATCGCTGGGCGCACGGGACTATCTCGCCCTCGCCGCGTGGCTGGTCTTGGAAAGCGGGCTGAACATCGCGGGCAGCGCCGACGACGGGTGGCAAGCCGCCCTCGACGCGTACGACCCCGCCGAGGCCTCGGCCCGCGGGATCGCGCCCCCGACGCTGCCCGCGCCGCTGCCCGCACCGGTGCCAACCCCCGCCGCCGTTGTGGAGGTCACGCCTGTGCCGAACTCGGGCGTGGCGCAGCTGCTCGAAGAACGCCTGCGCAACCACCCGGCCGCCGACGTCCTTGGCGCCATGCCCGCGGGCCCGGTCGTCACCCCCGCCCCGGACCAAGCCGTCGTCACCGTCGCGCCCATCGACCCGGCCCACCCCGCGCGGACGCGGGCCGAGGACCTTGCCGAGCGGGCCGCGACGCTTGCCGACCGTCTCCAGGCGCTCGGCACGCGCGCGGTCGAAACCAAGCCGACCCTCGGCACGCCGCCCGCCTCGAACGGGCTGTCGAGCTTGCTCCGCCCCGAGGGCGTGCAGCGGGCCTCGGCTCTGGCGCGCCTCTTCGGCGCGCGCGCCACGGCGCGCGGCGTCGTCTTCGTCCAGCCGCTCGGGCTCGGCGCCGTCGTCTCCGTCGCCGGCGACTTCAACGGGTGGGACGCCCAGACCCACATCCTCCGGCGGAACGACGAGCTCGGCATCCACGAGCTGGCGATCGACCTCGAGCCCGGGCGGTACCGCTACCGGCTCGTCGTCGACGGGCGATGGATCGCCGACCCCTACAACCCCGCGACCGTGAGCAACCCGTTCGGCGAGCGCGACTCCCTGCTCGCGCTCCCCGCGCGCAGCAACGCGGAGGGCGCGCACGCGACGCCGATCCCCGCGTGATCGGCGCATACCGGACCAACCCGATGCCCCACCCCAAGCCAAGCCCGGCGGAGCCCGGGCCCCCACCGGCACGCAGGAGCGACCCATGACCGGACGCACCCCGCCCAGCCCCGCGCACGAGCCCAGCCCATCGCCCGCGCGCCGCCATCTCGGGCAGATCCCGCAGGAAGCGGAGTTTGACGCGTTGACCGATCTGTTTCTGGGACCGGAAGCCGAAGCCGCGCTCGAACTGGCCGACGCCCCGTCCGCCCGGCACACGCCCGGCGTGACCCGGCGGCGCGTTGAGGGCGTGCTGCTGGGGCACCTGCCGGTGCGCGCGGGCGTGTGGGTGAACCAGTACGCGCGGGCGCTGGTGGAGCGCGAGGGTGTGCGTGTGGCGGTGGTGCGCGCGCGGGAGGGATCGGTCACGGTCTCGCTCGCCGGCCCTCCGACGCCAACGAACCCGGACGCGGAATCGCTCGCCGACGCCGCGGCAGCCGTGCGTTTTGCCGTGGTGCACGCGGGCGTGGTGCTGCTGGAAGTGGGCGAACTGGACGAGCCGGGGCTGGTGGATCTGTCGCTCGGGCGCGTTCGAGCGTCGGGCGTGTCGATGGGGCTGACGGTGTTGAGCGGCTCGGACGACGCGGCGGCGGTCGCGGCGTACCGGGCTGGGAAACGCCTGAGCGAGGCGCTGGGCGACCCGGAAGCCGTGGCTGGCGCGCCGGTGCTGCGTGCGGCCGTGTTCGGGGCCGACCCGGTGCGGGCGGATCGCGCGGTGGAGAAGCTGGTCAGCGCATCGCGCGCGTTCCTGCGCGGGCCGATCGAGGCGACGGCTTGCGTGAGCCGCATCGGCGGCCCGCGCGTCCGCGAGCTCCACCACGGCCCGACCGAAGCCGAAGCCGGCGACATCCTCGCCTGGATCCTCGAAGCTGCGAGCGAAGCATCGCCCAACGAGCCCCACGCAAACGCGCCCCACGCCCCGCGCCTGCGCCTCACGAGCGAAGCCGCCGGAGCGATCAGCCCCGAACCGGCGCACGCGCAGGTTGAAGCCGCGGGACTCGCGGAGGAGCCGCCGATCGTCGTCACCCGACCGCGCATCCCGGCACACCGGGCGACCATCGCCCCGCCCGCGCGATCCAACGGCACACCTCAGCCCGCGACCGCAACGGATGACGACGATCTCGACGTCGCGCTCGATCGCGCCTTCGGCACGCAGGCCGGCGTCGCGCCCGCGCCCCAAACGCCGCAGGCTTCGCGCGAAGCGCCCGCGGCTTCGGAGCCCGCGACGGGCGAGGGCGCGCCGACGGTGCCCGGGCTGCGCCTGCTCGATGTGCGATGCCCGGTCGCGCCGGGGGTCCACCTGGCGGCCGACGCGGGGAACCGGCTGCACCTGCTCGCGCTCGAAGGCTCTGCTCGCGGCGGGCTCGGGGTCGCGCGGGGGACGGGCGCGGGGCACCTGGCGGCGGCCGACGCCTGGGCGCGCGCCAACGCCGCCCTGCTCCGAGCCGCAACGGGCGTGGACGCCGACGCGCCCACGATGCACCTGCTCACCGACGAACCCCGCGAGGCCCGCGGGCTGCTCGATTCGAGCATCCGCGTCCACCTCGCGTTCGAGCTGACCCCCGCCGGCGGCGGGCGACCGGTCTGGATCTGCCGAGCGGTGAACTGAGGGCGGAAGGCACCGGGAGCCGGGCGCCGGGCACCAGTGTTGCCTGCTCAGATCTGGTGCCCGGTGCCTGGCTCATGGTGCCTGATCCGACTCTCCCTTACGGTCGCGGCTGGTGGCGAAAAACAACCGGCGTCCCTCGCGGGACGCCGGCGTGTGTGGTTTTCCTGATGCACGCGAGACTTACGCCGAGCGGCTCCGCTTGACGCGCAGGTCCGCGAGCGTGGGCTTGCCGGCGAGGGCGGCTTCGTCGATCACGTACTCGGCGCCCTCCTCGGCGTGCTCGGGCAGGTCGAACAGCAGGTCCAGCATGACCTCCTCGGTCACCGCGCGGAGGGCGCGGGCGCCCGTCTTCCGCTTGAGCGCGCGCTTCGCGATCTCGCGGAGCGCCCCGTCGGTGAATGTCAGCTTCGCGCCCTCGAGCGCGAAGAAGTGCTGGTACTGCTTCACCAGCGCGTTCTTCGGCTTGGTCATGATCTCGACCAGCGCCTCGACCGTCAGCGGCATCAGCGGCGTCACCACCGGCAGGCGACCCACCAGCTCGGGGATCATGCCGAAGTGGACGATGTCCTCGGCCGTCACCTGCTCGAGCAGTTGCTCGCGCTCCAGCTCCGTCGCGTGGGGCACGTCGACGCCGCCCGCGCTGGTGCCGTGGAACCCGATCCGCGTCTTGCCGACGCGCCGGCGGATCACGTCCTCGAGCCCGACGAACGTCCCGCCCACGATGAACAGGATGTTGGTCGTATCGATCTGGATGTACTGCTGCTCGGGGTGCTTGCGCCCGCCCTGGGGGGGCACGTTCGCCGTCGTGCCCTCGAGCATCTTCAGCAGCGACTGCTGCACGCCCTCGCCCGAGACGTCGCGCGTGATCGAGACGTTGTTGCTCGTCTTGCCGACCTTGTCGATCTCGTCGATGTAGATGATCCCGCGCTGGGCGGCTTCGACGTCGTAGTCCGCCGCCTGGAGCAAGCGCAGGACCAGGTTCTCCACGTCCTCGCCCACGTACCCGGCTTCGGTCAGCGTCGTCGCGTCGCCGATCGCGAAGGGCACCTTGAGCATCCGCGCCAGCGTCTTGGCGAGCAGCGTCTTGCCCGAGCCCGTCGAGCCGATCATCAGGATGTTGCTCTTATCGAGCTCGATCTCGCCCGCCTGCTCGCTCTCCAGGTGCAGCAGACGCTTGTAGTGGTTGTGCACCGCGACCGAGAGCGCCCGCTTGGCGCCGTGCTGGCCGATCACGTACTGATCGAGGAACGATTTGATCTCGTTCGGCGTCGGGATCTCCGTCAGCGTCGTCGAGATCCCCGCGACGCGCCGGCGTTCCTGACGGAAGATGTTCTGGCACAGGTCCACGCAGTTCGCGCAGACATAGACCTCGTTCGGTCCCTCGACCATCGGCCCGACCTCGCGGCTGGTCTTGCCGCAGAACGAGCAGGTCGTGACCTTGCGCCCTCGGAAGCCACCATCGCCCGAGCCGCCGCCCGAACCCCCGGTGCCTCCCGAACCCGAACCGGTGCCAGTATCTCGTGCCATCAGCGCCCCAACACATGCGGACCTGCGCAGGAACACCGGACACCCCGGCTCGCCCCGCGTCTCGCTATCGACCATTGCCCGGGTGTCCTCCACCCGGACCCAAACCCGGGCGAACGGGCCCGGCTGGAACCCTACGCCGACATCTCGCAACCGACCGCCCGATTCCACGATTCAAGCAGGTCCGCCGATCAGTTATTTTTCAGATCCCCCCTTTGTCAGTGCTCAATAAGCCTACTCGATCTTGTTGGATCGTGAAGCATCGGCCGGACGGCTTGTCGAGGATTTTGCCGATGATACCGATGGATTCTCGGGCCGACCCGCCTGTCGCGGCGAAGGATATCCCCTGAATCGGGCAGCCATCACGCGCTTCGTGGCTTCGAACTCCTCCGGCGTCATCTCGCCCTTGCGCACGGCTTCGCGGAGGGATTCCATCAGCCCACGGTCGGCCGAGATGCGGTCCTCCTCCTCGCGGAACAGGCGGCGTCGGTAGACCATCACCATCGCCCCGCCCGCCACGACGAAGATGATCAGCAGCCCAACCCAGAACAGGGTGCTCACGACGGCTCCACCACCGCCGCCGCCCGAGCCGGGCACGCCCGCCAGGATGTGGGAGATCGGGCCGAGCATCAGAACCCCTCGGCCGCGATCGCGTGGCGCAGCGGCGTCAGCAGCACGGGCGCGACTCGTTCCTCCACCAGGCGCTCGCCGCGGTGGGCGAGCTCGTCCACGATCCCGCTGAGGGCTTTGAGATCGGCGACCGGCCCGTGGCGACGGAGCGTGAGGTAGACGCTGATCGGCTCGGGCGTGTCGGCTCCCGCGGGTTCGTGGAGGCGGGTCTTGATCTCGTAGTGGGCTTCCAGCTCGCCGCCGTCGTCGGTCGAGCCGAGCGAGAGCCCGAGCAGGGGCTGGCAATCAACCGCGCGCGCGCTCCCGGGCTCGCCCAGCTCCCCCAGCGGCGTGTGCGCGAACAACGCCCGGTGCACGATCGGGTCGTGCGGGCGGCTCGTGAGCAGATCGAACCCGAAGAGCAGCTCGACAAAATCGATGTCCAGCGGGCTGATCGAGAGGAAGAACGGCGCGGTTTCGACGACCGCTTTGTGCAAGCCGTAGGCGCTCTCGACCGACTCGGGGTTGACCGCGCCGGAGCGGATGTTGCTGCTGCGGACGGCGAGCCACTGGTTGGGGGAAGCGCCGGGGGCGGATTCGAGGGCGAGTTCCTCTTTGTAGCGCCGGAACTGGGTCATCCCGCTGAACTGGCGCCGGAGGCGTTCGAACAGCTCCAGCACCGTGTCGCGCGAGCGCGGGAGGTCGAGCTTCACGCTGAGCTTCTGGTTGATGTAGAAGTCCGAGCAGAGGGCCCGGTAGCTGTCGGTCATCGGCTGGCGGCCCTCCGCGTGCTGGTGGCGCGCGCCACGGCACCGGAGTCTACCGGGCGCAGCCCTCCCCGGCCCCGACGCGCATTCGGCTCAGCGGTCGCCCCGGTCCAGCCCCACCGGGCGCATGTACGTCAGCGAGCGCCAGAGCCATTCCATCGGCCCGAACCGCATCTTCAGCACCCGCAGCCAGATCAGGCTGAACACGGTGCACACCCCCCATACGCCGAGCACGACCAGGAAGAGTGACGGGTAGTCCATGTCCGCGTAGAGCCCGAAGCCGTAGGCGTAGAAGATGGTGGTGCAGATGACGGAGGTGAGCAGGTAGTTGGAGAGCGCCATGCGCCCGACCGCGCCGAGGGCGGTCGCCACCGGCCCGAGCACGCCGGCTTTCCAGAGCCCGAGCACGAGCCCGGCCCACCCGAGCCCGCCGAGCGGCGCGCTGACCATCTGGGTGATCGCCACCTCGAAGTCCAGCCCCTCGTACCCCTTCGCCTCGGCTCCGGACATGACCCACGCCGAGATCGCGACCGAGGACCCGAGCCCGACCGCGGCGAGCAGGAAGTAGACCCATGCGGGCGAGCGCCCGAGCAGGAACCCGGTCTTGACCAGCGCCATGCCGAGGCACATCACGCCCGAGAGGTACGGGCCGTAGATGAATGGCACGTACACCAGGTACATGAACGCGAGCATGATCCCGCGGTGCGCGAGCATCCCGACATACGACCCGCGGAAGACACCCATCTCGTGGTCCGGGTTGGTCGGATCGAACGCGGGCTGAGCAAGCGGCTCGGCCGTCTCGGCGGAAGCGGCGGCGGCGCCCGCCATGAGTGCTGTGAACCCCAGCAGAATCCCCGCTCCGATCAGCATGAGCAGGATCGAAAGCCCGATCAGCACCGCCGGCGAGAGACGGCGGACCCACCAGATCAACGCCATCCCGATCACGGCGTACCAGACGAGCACGTCGCCGTACCAGACGAACAGCGCGTGGATGAAGCCGATGAGCAGCAGCCACGCCATGCGCCGGTACCACAGCCCAGCGCCGGCGGCGAGCGAGCCGCCCTCGAACTTCTTCGCGTAGAACAGCGCGCCCGCGCCGAAGAGCATGCTGAAGAGGAAGATCATCTTCCCGAGCCCGAAGAGGTTGGTGATCCAGACGCCGGCGCGGTTCCACGCCTGGTCCATGTCCAGCATCGCGCCGGGATCGGTGTAGATCATCACGGGGAAGGCGAACATCTGGATGTTGACGACCAGGATCCCCAGCAGCGCGAAGCCGCGGAGGACGTCGATCGCCGCCTCGCGCTCGCGCGCGAGCACGGGGACGGGCTGGTCCATCGCGGCGTTAATCGGCGACGCCTCGCTCGCCTCGTTCAACTCGCCGGACGCACGTTCGTTGTGATCCATCGCAGAATTTCCCCTGTGTCGCGCAGGTCCGGAAGGACCAGGTCGGCCCCCGCGTCTCGCAGCGCGTCCTCATCGTACGCCCCGGTCGCGACCGCGATGCACCAGCACCCGTTCGCCTGCGCGCACGCGACGTCGTGCACCGTATCCCCCACCACTACGACCGATGAGCCGTCGATCCCGCGCCCGATCGCTCGCTCGTACCGCGCCATCGCCACCGGCGGCAGATGCTCCCGCGCGGGCGGATCGTACGGGCTCTCGTCCCCCCACACGCGGACGGCAAAACGATCCGGCTCGAACCCCGCCGCCCGGAGCTTGAGCACGCCCGAGCCCTCGAAGTTGCCCGTCATCAGCCCCAGCGTGCAGCCTTCGAGCGTTTCGCCCACGTCGACCAGTTCGTGCGCGCCGGGCATCGGCTGGATGCGCGACGGGTCTTGCTCGATCAGCTCCGCGAAGAGCTCGGTGTACCGGGCGCGGAGGGCGGCGATCGTGCGCTCGGTGGGCGCGATCGCGTTGCGCTGGAGCAGGTCGGTGAAGATGAGCGGGTCGAGTCGCCCGGCGTAGTCGACACCGTGGTTGGTGAAGGACGGGCCGAACAGCTCGCGCCCGGCGCGCACGATTGTGTCCATCCCCGCGCGCGAGGTGCGCAGGAGCGTCAGGTCGATGTCCAGCAGCATCAGCATGGGCTCGGACACCTTCCGGCTCGGGGCGGGCGCGATCAGGGTTCAGATTGGGAAGCCCGGCGTCGGCGTTTCACGCGTCCGGGCGCCGGTGCGCTCGGAGGGGGCACGTCAGTGGCGGACTTCGAAGCCTTGCTCGCCCTGGACGGGTTCGATGGTGTCGGCCGATTCGCCGGTGATGAACCCGCTCATGCGCTCACGGAGATCGATGAGGTAGAGCTCGATGACGGCGGGATCGCCCTGGCACTCGACGCAGACGGTGCCGCCGGGGTCGTTGCGGGCCCAGCCGGTGACCTCATGCTCGCGGGCGACCTCGCGTGCCGCGGCACGGAAGCCGACACCCTGGACCCGCCCCGAGAAGAGGATGCGTCGTCGGATCATGGGGGAAGTCTCCCCAATCGCGACCCCGCGGGCAAGCCCCGACGTGTTCTTCCCGAGGGCCGAGAATGCTTGCCCAGATTGCCCGACCGGCCCGAAAACCACCTGTTACGGGGATCGATACCGTCAAATCCCTGGGTTGGGTGGATCGGTTCCGGGGTTGGTGTACCGTGACGTTTGGCGATCGCGGCGGATTCTGTGCCGCGTGGTCGTTGTCGCGCCCAAGGATCGGGAGAGACGTGACCCGTGTGTGCTTCTGGACCGCACAACCCGTCCCGCGGGCCCGCCCAGGGGGGTGAGGACCGCGACCGCGTCCGCGAGGCGTCGGACATCGTCCAAGTGGTGGGCGAGCACCTGACGCTGCGCGCCAAGGGTCGTGAGTTCGTGGGCGTCTGCCCGTTCCACGACGATCACAAGCCGTCGATGTACGTGGTGCCGGATAAGCAGATTTTTCACTGCTTCAGCTGCGGCGCCGGGGGGGACGTGTTCACGTTCGTCCAGAAATACCACGCGATGGACTTCCCGGAGGCGTTGAAGTTTCTCGCGGAGCGCGCGGGGATCGAGCTGCGCCCGCGCCGCCGGGGCGAGGGGGGCGGGGCGAGCTCCGACGAGGGCGGCGTTTCCCGGGCCGACCTGGCTGAGGCGTGCGCGTACGCGCAGGCGTTTTTCGGCAAGGTGCTGCGCGATCCCGCGCTCGGCGCGTCGGCTCGCGCGGTGGCCGAGCGGCGCGGGCTCGCGGGGGAGATCGGCGAGCGGTTCGGCATCGGGGCTTCGCCCGACCGGTGGGACGGGCTGTTGAGCTCGATTCAGAAGAAGGGGCTGTCGCTGGAGCCGTTCATCGCGGCCGGGCTGCTCAAGCGGCGCGAGCAGGGGGACGGGTGTTACGACGCGCTCCGCAACCGCCTGATCTTCCCGATCCGCGACCAACTCGGTCGCACCGTCGCGTTCGGCGGGCGGCGCATCAACGACGAGGACGAGCCCAAGTATCTCAATAGCCCCGAGAGCCCGCTGTTCAACAAGTCCGCGACGCTGTTCGGGCTCGACCTGGCGGCCCGCTCGCTCAGCAAGCAGAAGCACGACAAGCGGTTCATCGTCGTCGAGGGGTACACCGACGCGATCGCGTGCCACCGGGCCGGGTTCGACACCGCGATCGCGACGCTCGGCACCGCACTGACGCCCGATCACGCCCGCCTGCTCCGCCGATATCACGACGCGAGCGTCGTGCTGCTGTTCGACGGGGACGAAGCCGGTCAGCGGGCGGCGGACCGGGCGGTCGAGGTGTTCTTCGCCGAGCCGATCGACGTGCGCGTCGCGACGCTGACGCCGGACCTGGGCGCGAAGGACCCGGACGAGTTGCTCGCGCTGCCCGACGGGCGGGCCCGGTTCTCGGCGTTGCTGGACGGCGCTGAGGATGTGCTCGCGTGGCGGTTCGCCCAGTTCCGGGCGGAGCTCGAATCCCGCGGCGTGCACGGGCGCGCGACGCTGGTCGAGCGGTACCTCACCCGCCTGCACGAGCTCGGGCTCGGCACGCTGGACCCGATCCGGCGCAAGTTCGTGCTGGAGCAGCTCGCGTCGATCACGGGGCTGGGGTGGGCGGAGCTGACGCGCCTCGCGCCGGCCGGGCGTCGCCCGGGGCGCGGAGGCGATCCCCGCGCGGGCGAGGCTCGGACGGTCGAAAGCAAGCCGCGGGCGGCGTCGCGCCTGACGCCCGGCGGGGGCGTCTTGGCGGCGGTGCTCGCGTTCCCGGAACTGGCAAGCGCGCTCCGACCGAGCGATCTCGCCGCCCTGCAGGACGCGATGGACGAAGACCCGTCGAACGCGCCCCTCGCCGGGACGGCCGCGGCGGCGGTCGAATTGATCGCGCGCGGACAACGCCCGGAACTGGCGAGCGTGCTGGGACGGGTGGACGCGGGCGACGCGGGGGCGGCGACGGCTGCCGCGCGCGAGGTCGGGCTCGCGTGCGATCAGGACCCGGCTCGCGGGCGGGTGTTTCTGGAAGACTGCCTGGCGCGCCTGCGCCAATGGGGCGAGGCTCGGGCGTCGGGCGATTCGGCCGACGACCCGCTCGCCCGGCTCGCGGCGCTGCGGGCGCGGGGGGGCGTGGGGCGTCCGGCGGCGTACCCTCGGACGGGCGGCGACGGGCGGGCATGAGCTGGTTTGGATTGCTTGAGCGGGAGTCGGTTCAGCGGGATCGGGTGAGTTCGAGGGTGAAGTGGGAGCCGACGGGCGTCGGGAGCGGCCCGGGTTCGTCGGCGGAGTGAGCAGATGCAGGAGTCGCGCGTGATCAACGACCTCCATCCAGCGGTTCGTCGCCTCATCGAAATCGCCCGAGAGCGCGCGTGGCTCAGCTATGAAGAGCTGAACAACACGCTCCCGGATGAGATGGTCGATCCGTTCCGCGTGGACGCGCTGCTGGTCCTGCTGGACAAGCTGGGCGTGGAACTTGTTGACGAGATGGAGTATAAGGCGCGCCTGCACCGCGAGCGCCTGAAGCGCGGGGAGGAGAGCGGGCACAACGCGCTGGCGCAGACGCCGCTGGGCCGCTCGGCGCACTCGCCGGCCAAGCCGTTGCGCGCGATGTCGGTCGCGGGCGGTGAGCGTTCGGCCGAGGACGCAGCGCTGCGGGCCGAGATCCGCCACGACATGACCGAAGCCGAGCGCGACGTCGCCGAAGCCGAGGCGCTCGACACCGAGGCGCTGCAGAAGGAACTCGAGGCGACGGTGCCTGAGGCGAAGCGCATCGACGACCCGGTGCGGATGTACCTGACGCAGATGGGCTCGATCCCGCTCTTGACGCGGGAGGAGGAGATCCGGCTCGCAAAGAAGATCGAGACGACGCGGATGATCTTCCGCCGGCGTTGCCTGGAGAGCGATTACGTCGTGCAGCAGGCGGCCGACACGCTGCGGAAGGTGCACGCGGGCGAGCTGCCGTTCGATCGGACGATGCGCGTCTCGACGGCCGAGCCGAACGCGAAGGACAAGGTGGCGCGGCGCATCCCGGTCAACCTCCCGACAATCGAGCGCCTGCTGGCGATGAACGCCGACGACTGGGAGAGCCTGCAGGAAGCGATCCGCGCCCGCAAGCCGGCACGGGCGCAGGAGATCCGCGACCGCCTGACGGCCCGTCGCCGGCGTTTGGCTGTGCTGACCGAGGAGTGCAACCTCCGCACCGGACGGATCGTGCCGCTGATGCGCAAGCTCCGTTCGATCAGCAAGAAGATGACCGAGCTGCGCAACCAGGTCTCGTCGTTCCCCAAGGACGGCGACCCGGACGACCTCGCCGTGATGAAGGAGGAGCTCGAAGGGCTGCGCTCGCTCGTGCTCGAAGAGCCCGAAGAACTCGCGAGCCGCGTCAAGGATGTCAACACCGTCTTCTGGGAGTACGAGCAGGCGAAGCGCGACCTCTCCGGCGGGAACCTGCGCCTGGTGGTGTCGATCGCCAAAAAATACCGCAACCGCGGGCTCAGCTTCCTCGACGTCATCCAAGAGGGCAACACCGGGCTCATGCGCGCGGTGGACAAGTACGAGTACAAGCGCGGCTACAAGTTCAGCACCTACGCGACGTGGTGGATCCGACAGGCGATCACCCGCGCCATCGCCGACCACGCGCGCACGATCCGCGTCCCGGTTCACATGATCGAGACGATGACCAAGCTGCGGAACATCCAGAAGTCGATCCTGCAGGCGACCGGTCAGGAGCCGACGCTGGAGGAACTGGCGGAGAAGGGCGGGCTGAGCCTCGCCGAGACGCGCCGCGTCATGAAGATCTCGCGTCACCCGGTCAGCCTCGACCGCCCGGTGGGCGAGAGCGAGGACAGCTACTTCGGCGATTTCATCGAGGACGATCGCCAGCAGGCGCCGGCCGACACGGCGGCGCAGGAGATGCTCAAGCAGCGCATCGAGCAGGTGCTCAAGACCCTCACCTACCGCGAGCGCGAGATCATCAAGCTCCGCTACGGCATCGGCGACGGGTACACGTACACGCTGGAGGAAGTCGGGCGGATCTTCAAGGTCACACGCGAGCGCGTGCGCCAGGTCGAGGCGAAGGCGATCCGCAAGCTCCAGCACCCGGTGCGGGCGCGGAAGCTCCAGGGCTTCGTGGACGGGAACGTGTACAAGGAAGTCCGCCCGGAGCCGGCGATCGTCGAGGCGAGCACGGCCAGCGGCGAACCAGTGCGTGAATGAGCGTGTGAGAAAGTGGTGAGACCCGGATCACGCCGTTTGCCCTGACCGGTGCCATGGAAATGCGGAGGCCGTCCGCGGCCGTAGCTTTTCCATGCCGGGTGCGGACGGTGCGGGACTCTGCCAAGAGCGAGCGAAGGGCAGAAGGCCCGGAAAAGCTCCGCCGCGGCGGCTCCGCGTTTCCGGGGCACCACGCTCCCCCATGGCACGGGCGAACTCGCAGAGACTCATCCGCCTCACGCCACGGGCGGCGGCGGGGCGTCGAACGACATCACCACCTGCGAGCCGTAGACCGGGTAATCGATCCGGCATCGGTACACGCGGCATCGTGAGCCGTCGATCCCGCTTGCGCTCGCCGTCTCGCGCAGCAGCTCGCCGTAGTACGGCACGTCGCCCGCTCGGCACCGGTCGATCCCCGTGCCGAGGTGCTCCACGCGCTCGAGCAGGTCCAGGCGGTCGATATCGCGCGCGGGGTCGTTCACGCTCGCGGTGCCGTCGAAGCTGGTGTCGTACAGACGCAGCGCCGGCTCGCTGCCCGGGAAGACGTCCTCGTGCACAATCGCGTCGAACACCAGCACCCGTGTCGGCGTGGAGACTTCCGCGAACACGAACGCCCGGCGACGCTCCTCCCGCGGCACATACCGGCGCATCTCCCCACGGTTCACCTCGCCAAAGACCAGGTCCACCGCGCTCCGCGGCCCGAACCGATCGCCCGCGAGCGTGTAGTGCACCGTCTCGCCGCTGCGCTGCACGTCGAGCCTCGGCGTCGGTGTGCTGCTGAACCGCTCAAAAATCAGATCGCCCGGGTCGTCGATCGGTCGCCCATCCAACGTCGTCGGGTGACGCCCGGTCTTCGACACCGGCTCGGAGCGGCGCGTCGCGAACTTGACAGCGGCCCCGGGGCGCAGCCGCTGCAAACCGAACAGCCCGTTGATCCAAACCACGTCCAGCCGCGCCTGGTCCGAAGCCGACGGCGCCAGCAGCACCGCCGCGATCGCCACGTTCGCCTGCGAGCCCTTGAGCTCGCTCATCGCGCGGAACGCGCCCTGCTTGCGCCGGAGCTCGAATTCACGACGAGCCTCGGGCACCCAGGCGCTGACGATGGTTTCGAGCGCGCCGCGGTCGCCTAGCTCGTCACGGATGAGTCGTTCAAAACTGGCGATCGCGCGTTCGGCCGGGGCGAGGTCGCTCGGCGCGACGCCGCTCTTGCGCAAGCCGAGCAGCAGGCGACGCAGCGGCTCCGGCCCCGGGGCGCGGTGCATGACGCCGAGGGGGTCGCCGGATTTGACGGCCTTCAGCACGCGGCTCGCGAGCACCTTGTCCACGCCCGTGCGTGTCGCGAGCGCCTGCGGGCCGGGCGTCGGGTCGGGCATCGCGTTGAGCGCGGCGCGGAGCCCTTCGAGGAGCTCGCGTCCGGTGCCGACGATGCGCGCTTCGAGCTGCTGCCCGCTCGGCTCGGTGGCGTCGGCGTCATCCGACGGGGGCGGCGCGTGCGCCCGCCCGGACTCGATCAGCCCGGCCGACGGCCCGCGCCCGGTCGCCCCCTCGCCGGTCGGCATCATCCCGCTGCTCTCCTCGTTGGCCGACCGATCCGCCATCACGACGCCCCCATCCTTCGACGAGCCCGCCCGAGCTCACCCCGAGCGGAAAGCCCCAATCTACCCCGGGAACGCCCACAGCGGCGTGCCGAATCTTTTCCAAAGCCGGGGAGTACGCCCCGAAATCTCCAACACACGCCGTAACGCGGCTGGAGAATTCCGGAGTCTGCAAAGACCGATCAAAATCCTTAAAAATTGTCTTAAACGCTTGAAAATAAACAGATTACAGCGGTGATTCTTATCCAAAACCAGCAAAGATCCTCGGCATGATACCGGGATTGCGGAAAAAGACCAAAAGTTTCCGAGAAACTTCCTTGACACATCCCGGTAGCTTTCGGTAGCTTGGTACAAACAGGGTCACCCGCTTGTCGCGGGCGATCCAGATCACTCGCGGGAACGCCGAGGCTCGGCGGGCCCGCACCGCCCGACGCCGAAGCCGGGGTTGCGCAACCCGGCTCCGCGCACGGCAAGCCGCGATCGGCACACAGGACGAGAGATCCTCAGCCACAAAGGAAGAAGGGACACCGACCCATGCAGACACGACACGCCGCACGCACCGCAGCCGCCGCCCTGGTGCTCGCCGCCGCCGGGCTGGCGAGCGCGCAGACCGTCACGACCACGTTCAGCAACGGCGCCGAGGGCTGGTACGCCCCGCAGGGCCCCGGCGGGACGAGCGGGATCCTGCCCACCGGCGGGGCCGGGGACAACACCCATCACCTCCGCACCGTGTTCAACAACTTCGGGATCTACTTCGGGAACAACACCAACGCCGCGTTCCTGGGCGACTACCGTCGCGCGCCGAGCGTCACGATCTCGTCCGATGTGCAGGTGGACCAGGTGGACTTCTTCTTCCAGCCCGTGAGCCGCCCGTGGCTCGTCGAGCTGCGCAACTACGACCTCGCCGAGCAACTCGAGCTCGGCGTGCCGTGGGTCAGCGTCTGGTACGCGTTCGATCCGCTCGACGCGAGCGTCCAGACCGACTGGACGCACTACAGCGTCACCATCGCCGACACCAGCGCGACCGACCTGCCCGCCGGCTGGGGCGGGTACGGCGACGAGGATCCGAACACCTTCGAGCCCATCCTCCCCGCCGGCGTCACCTTCGCCGACGTCATCAGCAACGTGCAGGAGATCGCCTGGAGCACGTTCGAGCCGGGCTGGTTCTTCGGGTTCACCGACTTCAACGTCGGCTTCGACAACGCCTCGATCAGTTTCATCCCCGCGCCCTCGTCGGCCCTCGCCCTCCTGGGCGCCGGGCTGCTCGGCGCCTCACGCCGCCGCCGCTGATCCCTCTCGCAAGCCCCCCACCGGGGGGTGCGCATACGAAAACCGCCGGGCGATTCGCCCGGCGGTTTTTGTTTCGCTTGATCTCGATCCCGCGGCTCAGGCCGACCGGAGCAGCTCGCGCTCGGCCTGGACCCAGTCCTCCAGCGCCCGCCCGTGGGTCTGCCCACGTTCGAGGTAGATCTGGTACGCGCGGGCCGCGATGTCCTCGTGCGTGGGCACGCGCATCTCGACGCGGGCGTCATCGAAACGGATCGGTTCGGGCTCGGACCAGTTCGGCTTCACCTCGGCCGCGGGCATCCGCGTCCAGGCGGAGCCCTCACCGGAACGGCGCCCGGGCTTGTGCGATGTCGGCGCAGGGGCCTTGGATTCGCGGACCACGCGCGCCTCGCCGCGCCCCGCGAGCCGTGACCCTCCGGATCGAACGCCAGCCGTGCCGCTGCTCATCGCCGCCCTCCGTGCTGCCGGCCTCCGCCGGCTTCTCGCAGCTTGCCCAATGTGAACCACGCCGACACGTGGTTTCTTCACGGCACAACCGCCCGAGCCCGCAAAATCGAACCGTCACGCCGCCGCTTACGGGGGGCAATGTCGGCCGGCGCGGGGGCGGGCATGAGGGAAAATCGCGATGCCCAAGCATCCACCAGATGCCGCGCCCACGGGGATGGAGAATAGATGCGAATAAAATCCAACTCCGGTATCCTGTCCACCCGCCAACAGGGAACACAAACCGCACCAATCACCAGCCAAGGGGGGCAACAGTCATGCTCTTAAAAAAATCACCACAGAGCCGATCCCCAATCCGGGAGCCGGCCAAGCGACGCAGCGGCGAATCCGTGCGCGAGCGGCTCGATGATGAAATGAATAACATGACCACACGGGCTGTGGCTCTTATAATTGTTCCGCCACTGTACGCACTCGGAAGCTGGTGGCAGTTTATCACAAATCAGGGCATTATCTACCCAATCACATCTTCCGTCATAGCGATATTGCTTATCAGCATATCGATTCCCATGCTTGTTGCACATTCTCGAAATATTCGCAATCTTGTGATCGGCCATCGCGGCGAACTCAATGTTGCGGACGAGCTCGACCAGCTACGCGATGCGGGATGGCACGTCGTACACGATATAGTTGATAAAAATCACAACATAGACCATGCAGTGATCACGGACGAATGTGTCTGGGTCATCGAAACCAAGGCAATCAGCAAGCGGAGCCACGGCAACAAGAACACGATTGCCTGGGATGGAATAACTATCCGACTGAACGGATCCGACATCGGCACCGCACATTTGAACCAAGCCGAAAAAAATCGAATTGATGTTGAGCAAAGGCTTCGAGATCGCGGATACAACGGGCCCGTGCACGCGGTGGTTTTATATCCGGGATGGTTCGTCGAATCATCGAAGAACGGCTTGCCACTGATCGCGAATCCAAAATTCTTTGTCATGCGCCTTATCCGTCGCGTGGACAACGCGAACCGGCGCGTACTTAGCCCAGAACAACAGCTGCTCGCATTCCATCTGCTCGACGATTGGGCGAGACAGCCTTTGCAATAAATCTATGACAAGGATGGACTTGTTAAATCCTTACAGCTCCGGCGCAAACCCCCGGCGCATCGTGTTCTCGCAGCAGGCCCGCGGCTCCACGAACTGGAGCAGGTAGTCCGCCCCGCCGGCCTTGCTGCCGACACCGCTCATGCCGAACCCGCCGAACGGCTGTCGCCCGACCAGCGCCCCTGTGATCCCCCGGTTGATGTAGAGGTTCCCGACGCGGAACTCGCGCTTGGCTTGCTCGATGTGCGAGGGCTTGCGCGTGAAGATGCCGCCGGTGAGCTTGTAGGGGCTGCTGTTCGCGAGCTCGAGGGCGGCCTCGAAGCTCGGGGCGCGGAGGATCGCGACCACGGGGCCGAAGATCTCTTCTCTTGCGATCGTGTGCTCCGGGCGGACGCCGGTGAAGACGTGCGGGCCGACGTAGGGCTTGCCCACGCGCTCGGCGAGCCCCGAGGGCGCTACCATCCCGAGCGCGAGCGTGCAGCCTTCCTGCTTCGCCACCTCGATGAAGTGGCGGATCTTCTTCGCGGCTTCCTCGTCGATCACCGGGCCGACGTCGGTCCCCGGCGACATCGGGTCGCCGATCACCAGCCCGCGGGTCGATTCCACGAACCGCTCGGTGAACAGGCGGATGCCCGCGCCCTCGGGGCCTTCGGGATCCACGACGATGATGCGGCTCGCGGCTGAGCACTTCTGACCCTGGAACCCGAACGCACTCGCCCGGCAGCCGAGCACCGCCTCGTCCAGGTCCGCGCTCGTGTCGATGATGACGGCGTTCTTTCCGCCCATCTCGCACACGACCTTCTTCACGTGCAACTGCTCCTCCGGCGTCACGCCCGCGGCGCGGATGATGTCCAGCCCCACCGCCTTCGAACCCGTGAACGCGAGCACCGCGATGCGCGGGTCGCGCACGATCGACGCGCCCGTCGTCTCGCCCGGGGCCGGGCAGAAATGGAGGACGTCCGCGTGCGCGCCCGGGCCGAACTCGTCGGCGATCGCGCGATGGAGGATGTCGAACATGACCTTCGCGATGCCCGGCGTCTGCTCGGCCGGCTTGACGATCACGGTGTTGCCCGTCACCAGCGCGGCGGCCGTCATGCCGCAGCAGATCGCCAGCGGGAAGTTCCACGGGCTGATGACCGCGCACACACCGCGTGGCTGGTGCCACGTCTCGTCCAGCTCGCCGATGAACCGCCCGAGGCGCTGGCGCTCGAACAGGCGGATCGCGTTCCGCGCGTAGTAGTCGCAGAAGTCGATCGTCTCGGTGACGTCGGCGTCGGCGTTGCGCCAGTCTTTGCCGTTTTCTTTGATGATGATGCCGCTGAGCTCGTCGCGGCGCCGGCGCATCGCCTCGGCCGCGCGCACGAGGACTGCCGATCGGCGGGCCGGGTCCGCGTCGCGCCAGGCTGGGAACGCGCGGCTCGCCGCGTCGATCATCCGGGACGCGTCCTCCGGCGTCCGGTCGTTCATCACCCGCGGCACGACGGCTTTCTCGATCGCCGACGCGAACGATTCGCGCACGGTTTTCCGCGAGAAATCACGCATCGGCTCGGTGAAGAACGCTTTGCCGTCGCCGACGACCGAAGGCGCATCGGAGAGCGCGTGGCGCTCGGGCGCGACGAGGTACAGGTCCTGCTTCGGCGTGGATCCGGCTTTCGGCGCGGGCGGCGCGAGCAGGACGTTCCGGTCGGCGTTGTCGAGGAACCCGGCTTTCAGCCAGCTCTCGTTGCTGGTGTTCTCCAAGAGACGGCGCACGAGGTACGCCATGCCCGGGATCATCTCTCCGACGGGCACGTACTCGCGGACGCGGAGCCCCATGTCGGCGGCGGCGTGCTTGAGCTGGTCGGCCATGCCGTGGAGCATCTGGAGCTCGATCGCCTCGCGCGCAAGCCCGCGTTTTTCCAGCCCCGCCAGCGCGTGGGCGATCGAGCGCACGTTGTGCGAGCCGAGCGCGAGCTTGACGCCGCCGCGTCCGGGCTCGCGGCGCGTGATCGCCCGTTCAGCGTTCGTCGGCGATTCGCCCTCGGCTTTCGGGCACGCGTCCAGGAAAACGTCGGTCATCTGCTCGAAGCAGGCGTCGGTCTGCCACTTCTCGTTCCACACCGGGCAGGGCCAGCCCATCTCCTCGGCGTGGATCGTCTCGTAATCCCAGTACGCGCCCTTCACGAGGCGCACGGTGACGATCCGCCCGGTGCGCTTGGCCCACTCGCAGACGCGGCGCGCGTCCTCCACGCCCGACTTGAGATACGCCTGCATCGCCAGGCCCATCTCCGCGTCCACCGCTTCGCAGCAGCGGAAAAACAGATCGAGCGTGAGGTCCTTGGTCTCGAACTGCTCCATGTCGAAGTTGACAAAGACGTTGCGCTCCCTCGCTGCTTCCAAAATTGGAACGATCCGCGTCATCAGGTCGGCGATCGCGCCCTCGGTGTCGATCGGGTCGTCCTTGCAGGAGAGCGAGCTGATCTTGATGCTCACGTTCGTGCGCGCGATCGGGCCGAGGTGGTCCCGCTCCAGACGCTCCTGTCGCGACCAGCCTCCGACCGTCTCGGGCAGGTTCTGCACCAGGTCGAGGTACTTCGCCTGGTACATGTCCGCCTCGGCGTCGGAGACGCACGCCTCGCCGAGCAGATCGACGCTGAACGCGATGCCGTCGGACCAGAGCTTTTTCAGGTTGCCCACGGCGCTCGCGGCGTCGGTGCCCGCGATGAAGTTGCCGGCCATGCCCTTGATCTGCCCGCTGATCGTCTTGGTCATCAGCCCCTTGGCGATCCCGCCGGCTTTCAACCCGAGATCAAGCCCCGGCGGCGTGCGCACGCCGGGCTGGGTCAGGTAGTCCACCAGGTGCTCGTGCACCGCGTCGCTGGTGCGCAGCATGGGGAAGGCGTCGACGAATCGGAAGAGCTGGACCTTGAAGTTGTGGTCCTGCATGGACCAGTCCATCAGCTTGTCCTGATAGAACTTGGCGCTGAGCAAGCCGGACTTGTGCGCACGGGCGCGGTCGAGCATCTGCACGCCGAGCTCGCGCGTCCGCGGGTCGTCGGCTCCCGGGGCGATGCCGACGCCTTCGGCCCGAACCGAAGCGGACGCGGGCGCTGCCGAGGCGCCGGCGGCAGGTGCGGCGGGCTCGGGTCGGCGCGGGGCTTTACGGGAAAAAATCGCCATGGTGGTTCCGTGTTCGCGGGACGGGACAAGCCGGACGCCCCCGGCGCGGGTTGCAGGCGAGCAAGTGTAGATCCGGCTCCGCAGGGGCATCCCGCCTAGCGTCCCCGAGCGATGCACCCGCGTTCTGTCGTCACGGTGGGGAACTTCGATGGCGTCCACGCCGGGCACCGGGCGTTAATCGCGCGGTGCCGAGCGCTTGCCGATCGGCACCACGCCCGCGTCGTCGCCCTCAGCTTCGATCCTCACCCGCTGACGCGCCTGCGCCCCGGGTCGGCCCCGGAGCCGATCGGGGGGTTCGCCCGCCGGGCCGCCCTGCTCCGCGAGGCGGGGGCTGACGAGGTGGTCCGCCTGGAGCCGACCGAGGATCTGCTCGCGCGCACGCCCGAGGCGTTCGTCGACTGGGTGGTCGAACGGTTCGCCCCGGCGGCGTGGGTCGAAGGCCCGGACTTCCGGTTCGGGAAAGCCCGCGCGGGGGACGTCGCGGCGCTCTCGGCTCTCGGGCAGAGCCGCCCGGCGGACCAGCGGTTCGAAACCGAGATCATCGGCCCCGTGGACGTCGTGCTGACCGACGACACGGTCGTGCAGGCGTCCAGTTCCATCACGCGATGGCTCATCGCCCAGGGGCGGATGCCCGACGCGGCCCGCGTGCTGGGTCGCCCGCACGAACTCGTCGGCACCGTCGAGCCCGGGCAACGGCGCGGGCGCACCATCGGCTACCCCACCGCCAACCTCCGCACCGACGACCTCCCACCCGGCGACGGCGTGTACGCGGGGGCGGCAGAAGTCCTCCCGGGCATGCCAGGCGCGGACGGGTGGGGACGCGGGCGGCGCCTCGTCGCGGCAATCAGCGTCGGGACCAACCCGACGTTTGAAGGGCGCCGACGGACGGTCGAGGCGTTCCTGCTCGACGTCGGCGGCGCGGGGCGCGACGAATCGGGCTGGACCCCGATCGAGGGGCTGGACGAGTACGGGTGGGCGGTGCGCCTGGAGCTGCACGCCTGGGTGCGCGAGCAGGTGAAGTTCCCCACGGTGGAGCGCCTCCTGGCGCAGATGGACCGCGACTGTGCGCGGATCCAGCGGGTGATGTCGGGCGTGATCCAGCCCGCGGCGGAGGCGACGGCATGAGCGCGACCTGGTCCACCAACGCGAGCCTGGGCGAGATCGCCGAGTGGGTGCGCAGCAAGCCCCGCGTCGCGGTGCTGACCCACGGCAAGCCCGACGGGGACGCGATCGGCTCGACCGCCGCCGTCGTGCGCGCGATCAACCATGCGAGCGGCGCGCCGGGGCACGCGGCCCGCGCGTGGTACGTCGGGCCGGTGCCCGGGTGGGCGAAGTCGGTCGCGAACGGGACGGCGTACCGCGTGGTGGAGGACAACGGGCTCCCGCAGAAGCACGAAGCCGAAGCCGTCCTGATCTGCGACACCGGGAGCCGATCCCAGCTCGAAGGCTACGGCGAGCTGATTCGGAGCGAGGGCTTCGCCGAGCGGGCCGCGATCGTGGACCATCACCTGCAAGGCGACGGGGAGCTCGCGTCGCGTCGGCACATCGACACCGAGGCGGCGGCGGCGTGCGAGCCGATCGCGGAGCTGTGCGCACGGATCCTGGGCGTCGCGAGCGTGCGCGAGTTGCCGCCCGATGTTGCGACGCCGCTGTACCTGGGCATCGCGACCGATACGGGCTGGTTCAAGCACTCGAACGTGCGCCCGCGGACGCTGCGTTTGGCAGCGGACCTGCTGGAGGCGGGGGCGGACCACGGGTGGCTCTACCGCGTGGTGGAGATGCGGGACCGCGTGAGCCGGTTGAAGCTGCTGGGACGCGCGTTCGAGAAGCTGACGATGCACTGCGAGGGTCGCGTCGCGGTGATGCCGCTGACGATCGCGGATTTTCACGCGGCCCGTGCGGGCGCGGGGGAGACGGGCGGGTTCGCGGACCAGGTGCTGAGTGTGGAGGGCGTGCTGGTCGCGGTGGTGCTGACGGAGGTGGAGGCGAAGGGGGAGGAGCCGGCGCGGGTGAAGCTGAGTTTCCGGAGCAAGAGCGGGCGCACGCCGGTGGACGTGAACGAGGTGGCGCAGATTTTCGGCGGGGGCGGTCACAAGCAGGCGGCCGGGGCGAGGATCGAGGGCTCGATGGATGACGCGGTGCGCCGCGTGGTCGAGGCGCTGACGCCGGCGGTGGAAGCCGTGACGCCAGAGACCGACGAGGACGCGTCGTGAGGAAGGAAGACTCGGGCGCAGCCGGTGGCGGCGGTCGCGGCGCGCACGGGCCGAAGTTTGTGCCCAGGTCCAAGCAGCGCGCTGGCGCAGCGCCGGCGCGGGCGCGATCCTCCAAGCCGCCGCTGCGACTCCAGACAACAACGCTGTGGGAATACCCGAGCCAGCACTACGCCCCGGGCGCGAGCGGCGGCACGCTCGACAAGACGACCCAGGGCGAGGCGAGCTACACCGGCGCGACGCCGAGCTGGGTGATCTGGCAACTCCTCATGCGCTACACGCGCGAGAAAGACCTGGTCGTCGATCCAATGGTCGGCAGCGGCACGACGCTCGACGTCGCGCGCGACATCGGGCGGCGCGGGCTCGGGTACGACCTGAACCCGACGCGGGAGGACGTGATCCGTGCCGACGCGCGGAAGCTGCCGCTGGAAGATGGCAAAGCTGATTTTGTCTTCATCGATCCGCCCTACTCCACGCACGTGGACTATTCGGACGACCCGCGCTGCATCGGCAAGCTGGACGCTGCGGGCGAGGACGGCGGGGCGGCGTATTACAACGCGATGCGCGCCGTGATCGGGGAGATCGACCGCGTGCTGAAGCCGCGCCGGTATATGGCGCTGTACGTCAGCGATTCGTGGAAGAAGCACAAGGGCAAGAGCGCGGCCGCGACGCCGGGCGTGTTCATGCCGATCGGGTTCGAGCTGTTCTCGATCATGCGCGAGCGGTTCGTGCCGGTGGACGTCATCGCCGTCGTGCGCCACAACAAAAAACTCACCCGCGGCAACTGGCACAAGGCGGCGGAGGAAGGGAACTTCTTCCTGCGGGGGTTTAATTACTTGTTCATTATGAAAAAGGCGTGATCGGAAGGCACCGGGAGCCAGGCACCGGGAGCCAGGCACCGGGCACCAGGGTCCGGAGCCGGATCCGGAATCCCTCCGATTTAGCCCTCTGACGATTTGCCCTCTGGCTCTTTCGCCTGCGCGATCCACCCGCCGCCGAGGACTCGGCCGGGGTCTGCCGCGTCGTAGAGGCAGACCGCTTGCCCCGGGGTGACGGCGTCTTGCGGGTCGTCGAACTCGACTTCGAACCGCCCGGTGCGCCCGCTCGGGGCGAGTTCGCTGGGCACGCTCGCGGCAGGGAGCGTGCGCACGCGCCCGGGCTGGGGCGGGTGGTTGTAGCGGTGAGCCGCGAGGCAGGCGCGCCACGGGCCGGGCTCGGCGGCGTGCGCGTCGGTCGCGTCCAGCCAGTTCGCCTCGGCGGCGACGAGCGATCGGGACATCAGCGCCTCGCGCGGGCCGACGGTGATCGTGTTGGCGTCCGGGTTTTTCTGGACGACGTAGATCGGGTACCCGAGCGCGACGCCGACGCCGCGCCGTTGCCCGATAGTGAACCGGTGCTGCCCGGCGTGCTCGCCGACCTTGTTGCCCTCGGTATCGAGCACGTCGCCCGTGCGCGCGGTCTCGGGTGATCGGCGTTCGACGAGCCCGGCGTAGTCCTGATCGGGGACGAAGCAGATCTCCTGGCTGTCGGGCTTGTCGAAAACCGGCAGCCCGCTGCGCTCGGCCAGCTCGCGGATCTCGGGCTTGGTGAACCCGCCTACGGGGAGCAGCATGTGCGCGAGCTTGGCGCGGGGCACGCCGAAGAGGACGTACGTCTGGTCCTTGTGCGCATCGACGGCGCGCCGGAGCTGGTGCTCGCCCGCGTCGATGCGCACGACGCGCGCGTAGTGCCCGCTGGCGACGAAGTCGCACCCGAGTTGCTGGGCCTGGTCGTGCAGTCGCCCGAACTTGAGCCAGTCGTTGCATCGCACGCAGGGGTTGGGCGTGCGCCCGCGCGCGTACTCGGCGACGAAGTAGTCGATGATGCGGGTGAAATCCTTCTTGAAGTTCGCGACGTAGAGCGTGATGCCCAGCTCGGCCGCGACGGCTCGGGCGTCGGCCGAATCGCCGACCGAGCAGCACCCCTGCTTGCCGATGCGGATCTTGCTGGTGTCGCACGCGAGCGCGGCTTCGGCGGGGGTGAGCTCGTCGAGCGATTCGCCCGGGCTGCCGAGGCGCATGAAGACGCCGACGACCTCGTGCCCCTGGTCGAGCAACAGCTTGGCGGCGACCGACGAATCGACCCCGCCCGACATCGCGAGCAGCACGCGGGCCATGGGCAAGCGTAGGGCGAGTTTTTGGGGGTGGTTCGTCGGTTCGCACGCGCGGGACGCCCGTGCCACGGGGGATATGGGGGGATCACCTTCGCGGCGGGTCTTCCGGGGCGAGTTCGTAGATCTCGACGTCGTCGTCGTCGGGGCGTTCGATGCGCTGGGTCTGCTGGCCGGGGCGTGGGGCGTTCGCCGGGTGGGCCGGCTCGGCGAAGACGTCTTCTTCAAACGGGCTGAGCGGGGGCGGGCGGCTCGGTGCCGGGGGCGGGGCGACCGTGAACGGGTCGCTGCCCAGACGCTCGGCTTCTTCGTCCCGCCGGCGCCGCTCGGCTTCGGCGCGCTCCACGTCGCGCATCGCTTTCGCCTGGGCCGCCTTGTGGTTGCTGATCGCCCACGCCGTGTTGCCCGCGAGCTGGATCACCCCGGCAACGAACACCAGCAGCGCCAGGAAGAACGCGATGTTGACAAACAATTGCCCAAACATGAGGAACCCCGCAAAGAACGGGAGCACCAGCCCGACCGCGATCGTGCAGAGTTCGAAGAGAGCCGCGAAGGTGATGAACCACGCGCACCCGCGGAGTCGCCCGCTGAGCGAGGTGTCTCGCGCCCAATCGGAGAGCTCGGCGAAGCAGATCGCGGTGGGGACGAAGCCGAGCACGCCGACGATCGCGAGCGACCACGCGGCGATCGCGGCCGCCGTCATCCACGCGCCGGAAGCGAACGCCCAGGCGATCACGCACAGGCTGAACATCGGCCAGGCGAGCTGCGTGAGGCGTGCCGCCAGGCGCAGGCGCTGCATGCGTTTGGGCTCGGGCCTGGGGTTGTCGCCGAACCTGGGCTTGGGCTGGGTGAGCATGACGACCGAGGCCGCCCAGACGCCCGTCGCGACCCCCGCGACCAGCGCCGCCCAGGCTTGCGCCCACCCGACGGCATAGAAGACAGAGATCGGCCCGAGCAGCGCGCTCGCCGCCGCCGCGATCGCCGACACGTTGAGCACGTGCAGATACGCGAGCGGCGCCTCGGAGAGCGGCGGATCGTCGGCCGTCTTGCGCGAGATGATCGCCCGCCCGCACTCCGGGCAACGGTCGGCGCGCGTGAGCCCGCGGAGGTTGTACCCGCACTGCGTGCAGGGGCGGTCTTCCGCGATCACGTCGGGCGCGATGCCCGTGTCCATCCGCGCGCGAGTCATGGCGTGCTCCAGCCTACCAGCGAACCGCTGAACGGGCGAAAGCCCGGGGGCGATGGCGTGTTGGACGCACAAGCGGCTGGTTGGTGCCCGCAGAATCGGGCGGACGAGCGGGCGAGATCAGACGCTCGCGCCCTGTCGCACGCTCTCGACCGCGGCCCGGAACATCGCCAGACCGGGCGGGTCGCCCGCGAGGCTGCGCTCGTCGAGGCGCGTGAACCACGGGTGGCGGTTATGATCGAGCGCACGCTCCGGGTGGGGCATCAGCGCGAACAGGCGCCCCGTGCGGTCGCAGATCCCGGCGATGTCGCGGGCCGACCCGTTCACGGGCTCGGCGTACCGCAACGCCACACGCCCCGACGCCTCCAACCGATCCAGCACCGCCGCCGGCGCGACGAACCGCCCCTCTGCGTGCGCGATCGGGAACATCAACCGATCCCCCAGCGCCTTCAGCGGCTCGGTCCACAGGCAATCGCACGCGGGCTCGGCGCGGAGGCGCACCCAGCGATCCATGAACCGCGCCGAGTCGTTGTCGGTCAGCGCAACCGTCGGCGTCGGGGCGGCTTCGGGCCAGGGCTCGCCCGCGTCGGGCCCGGGGAGCAGCCCCGCCTGGGTCATCACCTGAAACCCGTTGCAGACGCCGATCATCGGCACGCCACGCTCGGCCGCGTCCCGCAGCGCCGGCCACAGCCGCTCCCGACATCGCAGCGCGAACAAACGCCCGCTCGCGACGTCATCCCCATAACTGAACCCGCCCGGAAAGGCGATCAGGTCCGCGTCGGCGATGGGCGCAGGCTCGGCGGCGAGCGCATCCAGATGCCAGCGAACCGCCCGAGCCCCGGCGAGCTCGAACGCACGAGCCAACTCCTCGTCGCAGTTCGTCCCGGCGGTGCGGAGGATGAGCGCGGTGGGCATGGGGGAGGATAGCCATCAGCGACTAGCCATCAGGGATCAGCCATCAGGCATCCGGAGCCGTCTTCCTGGACATTCGCTTCCGCCTGGTGAATCCCTGATGGCTAATCCCTGACCACGCCCCCCTATAGTCCCTCTCCAGCCCGGTCGGCCCCGGGTGTTCCCTTGCGCTTGGAGATTCCCAGGAGGTCCGCGATGCCGGCTGTCTATCCGTTCCGAGCTGTCCAGTACCAGGGTGGTTCCGGTGATGTGAGCGCCGTCATCGCGCCGCCGTACGACGTGCTCAACGCCAAGGCCCGCGCCGCCCTGCTCGCCAAGGACGCCGGCAACGTCGTCGGGATCGATCTCCCCCACGTCCCGGCGAAAGAGCTCGGCCCGCCCGAGGCGTACCAGAACGCCGCCAACAGCTACCGCGAGATGCTCCTCGGCGGCAAGCTCGAACGACGCGAGCGCCCCGCGATCTTCGCCTACCGCCAGACTTTCGAGTTCCGCGGCGAGAAGTACCAGCGCTGCGGGATGGCGTGCTGCGTCGAGACCCAGCCCCTCGGCCCGCGCGAGGGCGGCGGGGTGCTCCCCCACGAGCAAACCTTCAGCGGGCCGAAAGAAGACCGGCTCGCGCTCATGAAAGCCGCCCAGGCCCAGTTCAGCCCCATCTTCGGGCTCCACCCCGACGAGGACGGCGCCGCGACGACCCTCGTCCGCGAGATCATTGACAGCCGCAAGGCGGACATGACCGCCGACATGGGCGACGGCGTCACGCACGAGGTCTGGACCATCGAAGACGAAGCCACCATCGCCAAGTACGCCGACGCGCTCGCGGGTGAGGACATCTTCATCGCCGACGGTCACCACCGGTACAACACGGCCGTCAACTACCTCGCGAGCCTGGAGGCGCAGGGCTCGGTGCCGGAGAGCCATCCGGCCCGCCGTTGCATGTTCGTGATGGTGAGCATGAGCGATCCGGGCCTGGCGATCGGCCCGACGCACCGCGTGCTCGGCGGGATGCAGGACTACTCGATCGTGCGTTTCGAGGAAGCCGCGGGCGCGTACCTGAACATCGAGGCGTGCGACAACGACCCGCTGAAGATCGAGCAGGAGATGGATCGGCGGGCCGCACGCGCCGGCACGGCGAACGTCTTCGGCATCTACGACTTCGCAACCGGGCTCTGCTACACCGCCGTCCCCGCCGAGGCGGACCCGCTCAGCGAGCGTTTCGCCGACAAGCCCGAGGCGTGGCGCACGCTCGATGTCGCGATCGTGCAGCACCTGATCGTGGAAGAAATCTGCGAGCCGGAGCTGAACCGGGGCGAGCCGGTCAAGTGGGCCTTCCCGCACTCCATGCCCGAGGTGCTCGCGATCGGCAAGGGCGAGGAGACCGGGGCCGCGATCGCCGGCGGCGGGCGCGCCCAGGTCGCGATCATCGTCCGCCCGACGCCGCTGGACGCCGTGCGGGATATCTGCAAAGCGAACGAACTGATGCCGCAGAAGTCCACGTTCTTCTACCCGAAGCTCGCGACCGGGCTGTTTATCAACCCGCTCGCCTGAAGCGAAATCGCCAGAGCAGCAAATGGCCAGAGGGCCAGATTCAGAGCAGACACCCGCGGGTGGCCCTCCGGATCTGGCCCTCTGGCCATTTGGCAATTTGCTTATCTCGCCCCGTCGTCCCCGACGGCGGCGCTCACCCATTGCAGCAGTGTGTCGGCGCTCGCGTTGCCGACAGTCTGGGCGATCGGCTCGCCGGTGGGTGAGAGGATGAACAGCGCGGGGATGGAACGGACGCCGAGGGATTCGGCGTCGCGCGGGTTGCGATCGACGTCGATGTAGACCGGCTCGGTGCGTTCACGGAGCAGCGCGACGACGCGCTCGTCGGCGAGCGCGCCGGCTTTGAGCGCCTGGCACGGGCCGCACCAGTCGGCCGTCGCCATCGCGAACACCGGGCGCCCCGACGCCTGCCCGCGCGACATCGCCTCGCGAAGGTCCGTCTGCCCCGCGAAAACCTCCGGCGTGGGCACCGTCGCCGACCCGCCGAACAGCACGCGATAGCCGATCAGTAGCGCGACGATGACGCCCATGAACATCGCCGTATTCGCAAGGGCGCGGGGCTTGGCGCGTTGGGCGGCGTGCTCGGTCTGCATCCGTCGGTCTCCTTTGATTCCCCCGCGGGCGCATACCGGTCGCGACGCGCCGGGGTTCGTGCCAACCCCCGTCAGGAGCGGACATATTCCACAATTCACCACGCCGGCAGTTCGCCCGTCAGCGGCTCGATCAGGTCTTTGGGCGTCACGAACCCGATGGGGAGCCCGTCGCGTTCGATAATCGCGCACCGGGCCGGGCTCTCGACGGTGCGGAGCAGCGCCAATCGCAGCGGCTCCTCGCCGGTGAGGCGCGCAGGCTGGAGGAGCAGTTCGCGATCGGGCGCGTCGGGTCGGCAGAGCACATCCAGATGGCGGAGCACGCCGACGACGCGCCCGCGCCGATCGACCACGGGCGCGCGCGAAAACGCCGAGCCCACGAGGCGCGCCAGCAGCGCGCCCCGCTCCAGCCCGGACGGGATCGTGCGCACGCGACGCCAGGGGACCATCTCCTCCGCAACGGTCAGCCGCCCCATGCGGAGCGCGCGGTCGGCGAGCGTGGACTGCGCCTCGGTCAACCCGCCCTCGCCGGCCGACTCTTGAAGCAGCGCCGCGACGCGCTCGCGCGGGCTGGCGCTGACCGAAGCCGACGGGTCCACGCCGATCAGACGAGAGACCAGCCGCGCAAAGCCGACCACCAGCGGCAGCGCCCCGCACGCGGTCAGCACGCGACGACCCCAGACCAGCAGCGGCACCAATCGCGGCGTCAGGCGGTCGCTCGAAAGACGGAACACCTCCTTCGGCAGGCTCTCAGCAAAGATCAGCAGCGTCGGCGTGAGCACCAGAGCGCTCAACGCGATCACCGCGATCTCGCTCAGACCGAGCATCCCGAGCAGCGCCGTCACGCCGACCGAACCGGCGTAGTTCGACAGGTTGTTCCCGATCAGCAGCGACGCGAGCACGCGGTCGGGGCGCTCCAGCTCCCGCGCCAGCGCGCCGGCGCCGCGGTCGGCCCGAACGCCGCTGCCCGCCTCGGCCGCGCGCACCGCGAGCTTCACGCGGCTCACGCGGTACACGCCCGTCTCCAGCCCCGAGCACAACGCCGACCCGCCGAACCCGACGAGCGCCACCGCCCCCCACGCCCACGCTTCGAGCGCCCCGCCGCTCACGACGCGCCCCCTTCCCCGCCGAGGTCGCCCGCCAGGTCCTGCCCATCGCCGGCGTCTTCATCCCCCGCCGCTTCGCGGACGAGCAGTCGATCGACCGTCCGCCCCGTCACGCGCTCGACCTCCAGCGTGAGCCGATCGACGCGAACGGTGTCCCCCACCGTCGGCAATCGCCCCAGGCGCAGCTGCACGAGCCCCGCGACGGTCGAGACGCGACGATCGACCGCGCGCTCGTCCAGCCCGAAATCGTCGATCAGCTCGTGCACCGGCAATCGCCCCGGCACGGACCAGACGCCGAGCGCGACTAGGTGCGCCGGCTCACGGTCGCCGTCCGCCTCGTCGCCGACCGCTTCGACGAGCGAGCGCACCACGTCCTCCACCTGCACGAGCCCCTGCACGCCGCCGAACTCATCGACGCACAGCGCCGTGTGCGTGCCCGTCGCTCGGAAGTGCTCCAGGAGCTGATCGAGGCGGATGTTCTCGGGGACGAACCTCGCGGGGCGAACGGCCAGCGCCAGAGCCCGGGGCGCGGGCGTCCTCGGCGCCGCGTGCGCCGTCGCCAGATACCGGCGCGCGTCGAGCAGCCCCACCACCCGCTCGCCCTGGAGTTCGTCGCGCGCGATCGGGATCGTGCCGTGGCGGATGCGGGCGAGCGTCTCGCGCACGCGGTCGGCGGTCAGCTCGCGCTCGTCGATCCACTGCACGTCCAGCCGCGGCGTCATCACGTCGCGCACGCGCAGACGCCCGAGCTCGACGACTTCCGCAAGCAGGCGCTGCTCGTGCCCGTCGATCGCGCCGACGCGTCCCGCTTCGGCGAGCAGGGCCGTCAGCTCTGCCGCGTCGTGCGCACGGTTGCGCCCCGAACGCGGCGCTAGGACCCGGGCCATCGGGCTCACCACGCCGCGCTCCAGCCCCGTCAGCACCGGCGCCACCCCGCGCTGCACCATCGCGATCGGCGCGGCGATCAGCGACACAACCCGAACACGGTCCGCATTCGCCAGCAGCTTCGCGAGGATCTCCCCGATCAGCACGATCCCCGCGAGCGTGCCCAGGCTGATCGCCACACCCGCGATCGGCGTCGGCGCCCGCAGCGCCCACGCACTCGAGAGCACGAAGTACGCGACGTTCACCGTCATGTTCAGCAGCAGCACCGTCAGCAGCAGCTTCCGCGGCTCGCGCAGCAGCTTCGCGACGACTTCCGACGCGCGCGGACGCTCCCCCCGCAGGCGCACGCGGTCGGCGTGGGTCAGCCCGAACAGCGCCGTCTCCGAACCCGAGCAGACCGCGCTCAGCGCCAGCAGCACCGGGAGCAGCACCAGGATGGTCGCCTCGATGGGCATGGACGCGCCGGCACCCTACCGGAAGTCCGCCCGCGATGGGTCGTACCCCGGGTCGAGCTGCTCGATCAGACGCTCGATGTACCGCCACGCGTTCAGCACGGTCCGGATCGCGCCCAGCTCCCCCGGCGTCGGCGGGTCCGACAGCGCCCCGAACAGCCCCGACACCTCGCGCAGGTATGCCGACCGGCGCGCCTTGGCCTCAGCCCGGCACGAATCTCGATCCCCCGGCGCCTCCCCGGCAAGGATCGACTCCACCCGCTCCCGGAGCTCCATGATCTCCATCAGAAACCCCGGCGGGAGGGAGCGATCCTCCCGAGCCCCGGGCCCGCCAAAACGGGCGAGCAACGCCCCGGCACGCGATTCGGGATCCTCAAGCACCCGCCGGGCCTCGTGGAGGCGGGCCGACGCGTCCGACTCGTCATCCAAGGGTTTATCACTGGCTACATCCGGGTGGATTGCGGCGATCCGGCTCATGTACGCCCGGCGCACCTCCTCCGGCGTCAGCTCGAAGCGCGGCGGGAGCCCCAGCGTCTGGAAGGGGTCGCGGGCTGGATGGTCGGCGTGGTCGGTCGGCACAGGCTTGGTCCGGGGTGAAGGCCGGCGGTTTGGGGTCGGGGTTGGTGCTCGGGATGCCCGGTCAGGCTAGGGCAGTCGGGGCGGTTCGGGAACCCGGTCGCGGGTAGGGGCGAAGGGGATCGGACGAGGGTCGCGTGATCGGGGGCGAGGCGCCGGGCGGTCGGCTCGACACGGGGGCGCAGATTCCTGTATTCTGTTTCTCGCGGAGCGGCCGGCGTGCCCGGTCGCCTGACCACGGGCCCGCCCCCGCGAAAGGGCGACCCCGGGCCCGAAACCGCCCCTGCCCAGGCGCCCGACGGGCCCGGGACGGGCCGCGATCCCGAGCACGGTCTCGGAGAGCGTGCGGGGAACGCGCCCTGGTGGGCGCGCACGACGAGGATCGGCGACGTAGGGTTCCGCCCGCTCGGCTAGCGGGGCATCACGCGGCAGGGTGGGCGCGGGGTGCGCGGGACCGCTTTTCAGTCGGGTGGGCTCGGTCAGAATGGGTTCGGTCGGGAGCGTGGGCAGAGTGAACCGGGCGGCGCGCGGCGCAGGCCCAATCCGTGAGCAGTGTGGGAGCCGACGATGAAGAACGTGGAGCTGGGCGCGTGGATCTCGGGTCTTGCCGGTCGTGCCTCGGGACTCAGCGGGCGACGCGAGCGCGCGCGTGATGTGCATCATGGTGCGAAGATGGAGCAGCTCGAGACCCGCGTGCTCCTGAGCGCTCTGGACGATTTTCCCAACTCGACGCTGATCACCCTCGCCGCCGGTCAGGCGACCGAGAGCGGCTCGCTCGGCGTGGGCGAGGACACCCTCTTCCGCGTCACGCTCACCGAGCGGACCTGGATCACCTTCCAGGCGCAGGCGACCGGCGGCGGGCTGGACACCCGCATCGAGCTCTACCGCGACAGCCCGCTGGTCCCCGGCACGCCGATGCCGGTCACCAACGCCGCCAACCAGAACCTCTTCGCCAGCAACGACGGCACGCTGACCGGTGCCGGGCTGATCCGCGACGCCTGGGTCGGCAGCGTGCTCAACGCCGGGACGTACTTCATCCTCGTTATCGCTGAGAACAACACCAGCGGCGACTACGACCTGAACCTCAGCACACTGACCACAGCCGGGCCCGCGCTCGACCCGCTCACCGGCTCGGGCGTGGTCAACGGCTTCTTCAACCCGGCGAACCCCACGCGGGACATCATCTTCGAGATCGACATCCCCGACGGCGACGCGTTCGACGACCTGCTGACCGTGTACGCCGGGCTGGATCTTCTCGGGTTCACGATCCCCGACCTCCGCGTCGAGATCTTCAACCCCAACGGCGTGCGCGTCGCGGCCGACAGCCTGAGCGGCAACCTCAACGACGCGTTCGCCTTCGCGCGCTCCAAGCCCCAGGACACCTTCTACGTCCGCATCCGCTCCGACGACCCGAACGGCCCCGGCGCGACCGGCGACTATGAGATCCGTTTCGAGTCCAGCTCCCAGCGCGCGACGTTCAACGAGGTCAACCGGATCTACACCGACTTCGGCGTCGAGGTCGGGTTCAACCAGATCGCGGTCTACAGCTTCTCACCCCTCACCTCCGGGCTCACCTACATCACCGCCGCCTTCAGCCCGGCCGCGTTCGTCGACTCGGCGGTCCGGCTCATCGACGACAACGGCAACACCATCGCCTTCAGCGACAACTTCTCCGGGTTCAACCCCTACATCCGCGCCTTCCTCGACGTGAACCAGCGCTACTTCCTGATCTTCGACTCCTTCCCCACCCTCGTCACCGGGCTCATCAACGTCCAGATCGAGAGTGCCGCGACCGAAGATCCCGGGCTCGGCACCGACGATCACATCAACTTCTTCCCCGACAACCCCGAGTTCTCTTTCCGGAACGCCACGCCCATCCGCTTCGGCGAGGCCCAGCCCCGCATGGCCGGCCCGGGCGGCAGCGCTGAGCTCTTCGACGTGTCGTGGATCCAGATCGGCACCGCGACCGGGCGCATCGAGCAGGCCGGCGACACCGACGTGTTCGTCTTCGTCCCGCCCATCGACATGCTCGGCACGTTCGAGGGCTGGATCGAAGTGACCGAACCCGCCCTGGTCCCTGAGCGGTACGACTTCTCCACGCGCCCCGCGTCCAGCGCCGAGATTCTCGTGCAGGACGTCGCCGGCGTCGGGCAGTTTGCGCCCGGAGCCGTCGTCCCCTCGTTCGTCAACACCAACATCCAGATCTACGACTCCAACGGCGATCTGATCTATGAAAACGGGCAGGTGCTCACCGGCGGCGGCAACGGCGTCAACCCCTCGGGCGCGCTCGACCGTTCCCGCTGGCCGCGATTCCTCGGACCCATCCCGCAGTACGCCGGCACGGGCACCGCGTACAACCCCGATCACGAGCTCAAGCTCTGGGGCGGCGAGGCGTACTACCTCGTCGTCGGCGCACAGAACGTCGGGCGGTACAGCGTCCAGATCGCCGTCGATGGCGTCCCCGATCCCGCCGACCCGTTCAACTACATCGACCCCCCATTCTCCGAGGTCTTCCCGTTCCTGCTCGATCCCACCGGGATCAGCACCTTCGCCGCGGGAGCCAACGGCGGGTTCCCGCCCACCATTGCGCAGTTCGCGACCGCCAGCAACATTTCCGGCGGCCCGCCCTCATTCGACTTCACCGAAGACTTCCCGCCCGACGGCATCCTCAACACCTTCGGCGGGCTCGAGCGGGCCTGGATCGGCATCGGCGGCGTCAACTTTGCCGAGGTCACCAACTTCCCGAACCCCGACTTCCCCTTCGGATTGCCCGCCTCGCTCGATACGCAGCCGATCGCGAACGCGGTCGCCAGCGGCGGGCTCGTCATCCTCCACGAACGCTCCACCAGCGGCATCATCCACCCCAACGACACCGATCTCTACTCCTTCCGAGCCCCCTTCACCGGCACCGTCGAGATCCGCATCCAGACCACCAACCTCGACACCGTCTTCCAGGAAATCATCGTCGACGACCGCGACTTCGCCACGTGGGACGGTGAAGGCGATCGACCCGACGCCACCATCACCACCAACGTCCTCGAAAAAACCTACAACAGCCTCTTCGACTCCGCACTCCGCGTCTACAACAACGACTTCGAACAGATCGGCTACAACGACTACAACCCCGTCATGCGCGGCGAGACCGAGACCGTCGGCGCCTTCGGCGGCATCACCAGCGGCGTCACCTTCCAACGCCGAGACGCGCGCCTTGTCCTGAATGTTGAACAGGGCGAAACCTATTTCATTCAGGTCGAGGCCGCCCTCCGCGACGCGTGGCTCGCCAACCAGACGGACCCCACCATCCCCGTCTCGTGGCAGCACCTCATCGGCTCCTACCGACTCCACGTCGTCAACGTCAGCCAGCCCAGCGGCTCCAGCCTCACCACACCCGACGACTTCCCCGACGCCGACGACGGCTTCAGCATCGGCGGCTCGGTCACCGGCAACCCCGTGCCCATCGCGGTCGATCTCACCAACGGCGGCACCGGCAACGGGTTCATCAACGGCAACATCCGCGCCATCCCCGGCAACCCGTTCGACACCGACATCTTCTCCTACACCGCACCCGCCGCAGGACCGGTCACCATCACCGTCACCCCGCGTGACAACGACACCCTCCTGCCCGTCGCCGTCATCTACGACGCGACCGGCGTCCAGCTCGCCGAGGCCGATCCGATCGGCGGCGACCGCGCCAACGGCGTCTCCATCACCCTCTTCGCCGAGAAGGGCGAGAAATTCCTCATCGTCGTCGCCGGCGGCTTCAACGTCACCGAAACAACCGAGGGGGACTACACCGTCAACATCGACGGTCCTTCGTTCATCGACGACGCGCCCGACCGCGGACGCTGGCACCTCGCCGAGACCATCGAGTTCAACGACACCCTCGGCACCGGCACCCTCCTGGGCGACCTCGAAGGCACCGGGGATTCCGACGTCTACCGCTTCGTCCCGCTCTCCACCGGGCCCATCACCATCACCGTCACCGACCTCGACGCGGGCGCCGACGCGCAGCTCACCGTCTACGAAACCTCCATCGCGCCCGACGGCACCGTCGTCCTCCGTCGAGTCGCCGACACGCGCGACGTGCTCAGCCCGGACCCCGATTCGCGCTCCGTCATCGTCAACCTCATGCCCGGCGAGGATCGTGTCTTCAACGGCAACACCTACCGCGACTACTACATCCTCATCGAAGGGCTCAGCCCGCAGGTCTCCCAGGGCGCCTACCGCGTGGACTTCACCTTCGCCCCCACCGACGACCACGCCGACGAGGGCGAGTTCGAGATCGCCACGCGCATCGAACTCGACCCCAACTCCGGCAACGGCACCGACTCCGGCGTCATCGAGATCGCCGGCGATTCCGACCTGTTCGTCTTCACGCCCAGCGCCCAAGGCCCGGGGCAGATCGTCGTCGTCGGGCAGGACGGCTTCAACCCGCGCGTCCGCGTCTTCCTCTTCGGTGAGGACACGCCCATCCTCACCGCCAACCCCGGCTCGCCCTTTGCCATCATCAGCGACGAGTTCGCTCAGGGCGTCGATTACTACATCCTCGTCGACGCCGGCGCGGGCTCCACCGCGACCGGGCCCTACGGCATCAGCGTCCAGACCACCGGCATCGACGATCACGCCAACGAGGGCGCGTTCGACTTCGCCACCGAGCTCCTGCTCAACAACATCACCGGCAACGCCTTCATCGGCAGCAACACGCCCGGCACGCCCGGCAACCCGCAGATCGACTACGCCGGCGACACCGACCTGTTCACCTTCGTCGCGATCGAGAGCGGCAGCTTCCTCATCTCCGTCACCCCCATCGGCGCGCCCACCTACGCGCCCAACCTCACCATCTACAACGAAGACCGCAACATCATCGGCACCACCTCCGCGGGCGCAGGCAGCGTCGTCACCTTCCTCACCGGCGACTTCAGCGTCGGCGACCGTCTCTACGTCCTCGTCGGCGGCGCGGGCACCGGCGAATACCGACTCTTCGTCGACGGCCCGCCCCCAGGGCAGCCCGGCGGCCCCGGCGACCCCGGCAGCGTCGACTTCGACAACCCCGAAGAGCCGCCCGTCAACACACGCACCGGCGACGCGCGCGCCAACGGCTCCATCGACGTCCCCGGCGCACGAATCCTCTACGAGTTCGCCGTCCCCGATGCCGCCGGACGCACGCGACTCACCGACGTCTTCATCAAGGTCTTCCGAGCCGACGGCTCGGAACTCAACGCCTCCGTCTCGGTCTACAACGCGCCGAGCGAACTCCCCGCCAACCTCGTCGCCTTCGACGACGGCGGCGTGCCCGGCTCCACCGCCAGCCTCGAGTTCCAGGCACCCGCCGGGCAGATCCTCTACGTCATCGTCGCCGGCGTCGGCGCCTCCACGGGCGATTTCGAGATCGTCTTCAACGCCGAGCCCGAAACCTTCAGCCTCTACTACCCCGAGGGCTTCGCAGGAGCCGCGATCCGCGAGTTCGTCAGCATCGCCAACCCCAACAACTACGAGGTCACCTACTCCGTCCGCGTCGCGTACGAGGGCGACCTCGCCGGCGCGACCGTCGTCAGCAACGTCACCATCGCACCGGGCGCCCGAGGCGGGATCACCCTCAGCGACGGCGCCGGGAACTTCCTCCCCGGCATCACGCCCGACACCCCCTACGCCATCATCCTCGAGAGCGACGGGCCCCTCGCCGGCACGCTCGCACGCTACGACTTTGACTCGGCCGTCGGCGACGCACTCACCGACGTCACCAGCGACACTTGGACCTTCGCCCGCGTCGAACGCCAGCCCGGCTCGGTCTTCGACTTCCTCGTCTACTACAACCCCAACCCCTTCGAGGTCGACGTCACCCTGACCGTCGCCCTCGCCGACGGCACCTTCTTCACCGACACACGCACCGTCGCCGGCGACCGGCGTGGCGGGTGGAACATCAACGAGACCACCGGGTTCCCGGTCGGCATCTTCGGCGCCACCATCACCGCGACGCCCACCGACGCCGCCAACGATCCCGCCTTCGACGGCATCGTCGCCTCGCTCACCCACTACAACCAGGCCCAGGGCGCGGGCTACGCCGTCCTCGGCGACGCGCTCGGCGGCTCCACCACCGGCGCCATCACACGCCTGCTCAACAGCCTCAGCGTCACCGCCGAGATCGTTCTCCACAACCCCGGCAGCACCGCCGCCACCGTCAACCTCGTCGGCACTTACACCCAGGCCCCCAGCCTGCCCGACTACTTCCGCACCGTCAACATCCCCGCGGGGCAAACCGTCGTCCTCCGCGGCGCCAACATCGGAATCGTCAACAACCAGCCCGTCGGCATCACCTACACCAGCAACGTCCCCGTCACCGTCCTCGCGAGCGAGAACCAGCTCGGCGAGGCCAACGCCAACGCCGGGCTCAACGTCGCCAACGAACGCTGGTACTTCGGCGACGCATTCATCAACTCACTCCTCGCCGGCGAGAACTACTTCGAAACCCTCGCCTTCCACAACCCCACCAACACCAACACCATCGTCACGGTCGAGCTCCTGTTCACCAACAGCGACGTCGAAACCATCACCATCAACCTCGACGCCGGCGGCTTCGCCGACCTGCTCCTCCACCAGGCCGCCGAGATCCTGAGCCGCGTTGATCCGCTCAGCTTCTTCTCCATCGTCGTCTCGGCACCCGTGCCCATCGTCGCCACCCTCACCCACTACGACCTGTTCCTCCAGGGCGGCTGGGGCATCGCGGGCAGCAACATCGGCATCCCCACCCCCTTCACCCTCCTCTAAACCCCAATCCCCTAAATCCACACGCGACGGGCGTCCCCAACCGGGGGCGCCCGTTTTTCATGATCCTCCCCCTGGTGGCACAGGTCTCCGACCTGTGTCTCTGAAAGCCTGACCAAGAGCACACAGGTCGGAGACCTGTGCTACCAGCCGCCCCGTATACTCCGCCCATGGCCTTAGAAGGATCGAACGCCAAACCCGCCCATCCAGCGCGCCCCACTCGCGCCACCGCGCTCATGAACCAGAAAGGCGGCGTCGGCAAGACCACAACCACCGTCAACCTCGCCGCCGCCCTCGCCGAAGCCGGGCAGAGCGTCCTCGTCGTCGATCTCGACCCCCAGGCCCACGCGACGCTCCACCTCGGCGTCGACCCGGCGAACCTCGACGCCTCGGTCTACGACTGCTTCGAGGATGCCGCCGCCGCCCCCGACGCGATCGTGCGCATCAACGAGCACCTCGGGCTCCTCCCGGCGGAGACCGACCTCGCCGCCGCCGAAAGCGATCTCGCCGGGCAGCCCGACCGCAACCAGCGCCTCCGCGCCGCCCTCAGCAAGATCGACGGCTGGTTCGACCACGTCTTCTTCGACTGCCCCCCCTCGCTCGGCTTGCTCACGCTCAACGCCCTCGCCGCCGCCGACCGCGTGCTGATCCCGATGCAGAGCCACTTCCTCGCGCTCCAGGGCGTCGGCAAGCTGCTCGAGACCGTCCAGCTCGTGCGCACGAACCTGAACCCGCGCCTCACCGTCGCCGGCGTCGTCCTCTGCGCCCACGACACCCAGGCGACCCACGCCCAGGAAGTCCTCGCCGACCTGACCGAGTTCCTCGAATCCCAACGCGGCTCCGACGCCCCGTGGGCCCACGCCCGCGTGCTCGACCCGCACATCCGGCGCAACGTCAAGCTCGCCGAGTGCCCCAGCTTCGGGCAAACCATCTTCCAGTACGCCCCGTGGGCCCCGGGCGCGAACGACTACCGCAAGCTCGCCGAGTCCTTCCTGACGCTCGCTGATGCGCAAGCCGTTGAGCGTGAAATGCCGGAGGTGCGCGTGGTGGCGTCGTCCGTGCGCGCGCCGCAGGACGAGCCCGCGGCGTGAGCAAGCCGAGCGGGCCGATCACGAACGCCGTGCGCGTGCTCGTCGCCCCGAAGCCCCGACTCGCGGCGTTCATCCTCTACACCATCGCCCTCTGCCTCGGCACGCACTGGCCCCGCCTCACCATCGACATCGGCGATATCCCGCGCCCGGACCTCGCGATCCACCTCATCGCGTTCGGCGGCTTCGCGTTCCTGCTCGTCGCGAGCGGACTGGTCGGGCTCTGGACGCGCCCGCGCACGGTCGCGATCGCGTTTTTCGTCGCCGCGATCTTCGCCGCGATCAACGAGAGCACGCAGGCGATCCCCGCGCTCGGGCGCACCGCCGCGTGGGACGATTACCTCGCCAACCTCGGCGGCGTCACCCTCGGCTGCGCCGCCGCCCTGATCCTTCAACCCGTCGCACGACGACTGGGCCCACCCCCGGAAATACCAAAAAACACTGCAAAAAACGGCGATCCGCCCTCGATCGCCGCCGGCGTGCGCACGTTCGGGCTTGTGACGCTCGTGAGCCGCGTGCTCGGGCTGGCGCGGGATCTGGTGACCGTCCGCGTCTTCGGCGACACAGCCGTCGGCTCCGCGTTCGCCGCCGCGTTCGCGATCCCCAACCTCTTCCGCCGCCTGTTCGGCGAGGGCGCGCTCGCCGCCGCGTTCATCCCGGAGTACGCCGCCCTCGACAAGGACGACCCGCGCCGCGCCCAGGGCTTCGCCGCGCTGACAGTCGCCGCGCTCGCGGTGGTCACCGGCGTGCTGACGATCTTCATCGAGCTCGCGCTGCTGCTGATCCTCATCCTCGCGGGCGACGACCCGGATCGTGCGCTCAGCCTACGCCTGATCATGCTCCTGCTCCCGTTCATGCCAATGGTCTGCGTCGCCGCGATCCTCGGCGGCATCCTCCAGACGCACCACCGCTTCGCGCCCTCAGCCGCGATGCCCGTGCTGCTCAACCTCTGCATCATCGCCGCAGCCGTGCCCTTTCTTGTGCGCACAGAACCCGCGCCGATCCTCGCGGCGTACGCGATCGGCATCGCCGCCCTGATCTCCGGCGTGCTCCAGATCGCGCTGGCGCTCCTCGCGCTCCGGCGCCACGTCCGATGGCGCGTACCCGATCGACCGATGCTCGCCGAACTCCAAAACCCCGTCCGGCGCACGCTCCGACGCTTCGGCCCCGTCGTGCTCGGCATGGGCACCGTCCAGCTCTCCGCGCTGCTCGACACGCTCGTCGCGATGTACCCCATCTGGGTCGGGCCGACGCTGTTCAACCTCGTGTACCCGCTCGATACCGATTCCAACGCGATCCTGTTCTACGCGCAACGCCTCTACCAGTTCCCCCTCGGCGTCTTCGGCGTCGCCGTCGCGACCGTCGTCTTCCCGATGCTCGCGCGCAGCGCCGCCAGCGCGCGCACCAACGAAGGCGATTTCGCCGACACGCTCCGTCGCGGCGTGCGCCTCAGCCTGTTCATCGGCGTGCCCGCGACGGCTGGGCTCCTGCTCGTCGCGCCGGATCTCGTCCGCGTGCTCTTCCAGGCGCCCGAGGGCTCTGAGCTGGGCTTCAGCGCCGAGGGCGCTCGGCGCGCGACGCTCGTGCTCGTCTGCTACGCGCTCGCGGTCTGGGTCTACAGCCTCAACCAGCTCTGGACCCGCGCCTTCTACGCGGTGGGCGACACGCGCACGCCGCTGCGCGTCGCACTCTGGACGCTCGCGTTGAACCTCACGCTGAACCTGATCCTGATCTGGACGCTCGCCGAAGCCGGTCTCGCGCTCGCGACGGCTCTGGGCGCGATCGCGCAGACCGCGATGCTGAGCGTCCTCCTCCGCCGCCGCCTGGGGTGGACCCCATGGACACGCGACGTGCTCACCTCCGGCGCGCGCACGCTCGCGGGCGCCGCCGTGCTGACCGCGGGCGTGCTCGCGGTGCAGCACCTGGTGCCATGGAGCGAGGACGGGTGGCGCGGACCGGCCACCCGCCTCGCGCTCGGGGTCTTCATCGGCGTGCTTTTGTTCACGATCTCGGCAGCGATACTCCGCCAATCAGAGCTTCGCTCGCTCGCTTCACGCTCATCATCCAAATACGAGGCTCTCTAGATGATCACGCTCATCCCCCGCTCGCACCCGCTGCCCGCTCCAGGGCTTCGAGCGCTCGCCGCATGTCGTTTGCACCAACCTGATTGTCGGGCGTGTCAAAGATCTCGGCATACCGGCGGGCCATTTCATATGCAAAACCATAATCGCCACGATTCATTGATATAGAATAGTTATCCACAAGCGCTGTTCGGCGAATACTGTCGCGATACCCGGACATATTGAGCAGATGAATTGTGCTAATCTCATCCGGATCTTCTGAAAATGTATCGACAGGAATATTGTCGAGACGCTCCAACATGCTTAGGTTGATTTCGATCGCGAGCGCTGATGTAGGATCTGCATGACGGAGTTGATTCACGAGATGCCCACCCACCCTAATCACCGCCAGATCCGAGTGCTGCACAAAGGGCTCGTGCCACAGATCCAGGAGTAGTTCCAACGCTCTCGGCGAAGGTTCCGCCCAAGTCGGACCGACCGCGTGTGAGAGACGGTTCATCACGTCACGCATGGTTTCGACGGTCTGCGGTCTTTCTGATTGAAGTCGATCCGCGTACGCCTCGGCGGCTTCGACCATGCCAAGCTGGCTCGTCAGGTTGCTCAGACGGATCAGCGTTTGCTCGCGAGATTCCGCATCGAGATAGTCCTCGTAATCACTGAGCAGCCGCTCGTACGAAATGATCGCTCGCTCATGGTCCTGGTTGATGCTTGCCATGTCACCGGCGTGGAGCATCACCATCACGAACCCTTCACGATCCCCGGAACGCAGGACCGCACTCTTCTCATACAGCGCGGCCAGGGTTCCCGCGATGCCATCCTTGGCGGACCAGTACTCCCCCATCGCCGCTTGCACCGCTGCCTCGTCGCCCATTTCCAGGTGACGTCCGGAGTTGATGAAGTTGGTCAGCGCTCGATCCACCGTGGTCAGCAGCCGCCACCCATCGATCGGGGGAATCGCGTCCGCGAGCGAGATCGCCACATCGATCGCCGCGATCGCGTCGCGCAGATTCCCTTCGTGCGCCAGCGCATCAACCGCGGCTTCAATCGCGACGCGAAACTCTTCCGAGCCCTCTGAAAAGAGAAGCTGCTCATCCCACGCCGAATCCCAATCCTGAGTGCCAACATCGAAGGAACCTGCAGAGGTATCCCGCATCATGGCACTCTGGTCGGGCTGTACCGATGCTTGACGATCACTCCAAAGAACTACTGCGCAAGTGCTTGCAATGATCACAAGACCCATCACGCTCGCGATGATGCGAAAACGCTTTCGATTCACCTTCGGATTGGCGACAGCAGTCATGGCGTCACCCCACAGCCGCAACAGGGCGGATTGTACAGTGCAAGATTACAGCAAGGCGTGTTCGTCTGAGTATAGCTCAACGCAACAACTCTGGTCGCTCTTCCGGGCGAGGTCTGTAAGTTGTAACGCACCGTGCGCCAATCCGTGTACAGATCGAACCGCTTGCAATAATACTCGGACTGAGACGCCCACTCGCAAACCTCACCACTGACCTCATCAACCCTGAACCATTCCTCAAAGACAGTATTGTAACACAATAGCAACGATTGCTCGACACTCGTTGTCGTGGTCAGCGTTTGCCCGCCGCTGGCTTGGAGCACAAAGCTGGTATCCGCATGCAACCGGCCAACCAGCCCGACCGCAAGTCCGGTGCGAACGCCGACCGATACCGATCCCGAGACCAACCAGTCCACACGATCCTCGACGGTTGTAGTCAGCGTGACTTTGCCCGGGTCTGGGCATGGCAAGTGCGGGGGAAAATACTGACAGATGCCCTGAACTTCGATTCGGCGCGCGACTTGCGGAGTGCCAGTAACAACCCCTCCGATGGTCATCGACGCGACCGGCCCAGGCCGCTGCGTTTGGATGTGTCTGCACCGAAGATACCCCACCGGCGGCGGGCACCGCGTTCCGATGCTGGCCGATCCGCTGTTGGTCGGTACGCTGCTCGATTGGCCGTGCGCATCTCCCGCCACCAACGCGACACCCCAAACGCAGGCCCCGGCAGACAGCGCAACGCCAACGACGGATATCGCCCGTCTCATCACACTATTCGAGCCCGCCCTGTCGCCCCGTCGCCCCGTCGCCCCGTCGCCCCGAGATCTGCTTCATGGCTACCCTTCCCTCTGGTTGGTCGTCTCCAACTTCCATCCACTGATCAACGGCAACGTACCAAGACCTCACCGTACATGCAAGACCGTTTTTGTGAGTATCGCGTAAAATTGTTCGAAGGACACTCGCCACAGATTTGTGGTAGGCACGCGTGGACGATCATGATGCATCGTGCTTTTCCGCTCTGCCGAATCCAACATGCCGCAAGAAGGCCCCATGCCCAGAATCAACCTCACCGACAAGCCGATCGCGATTGCCGGGGCTTCCAGCGGGATCGGGGCGGTGACGGCTCGTGCGTGTGCGGCGGCTGGGATGCCCGTGGCGATCGGGGCTCGGCGGGTGGATCGGTTGCGTGCGCTTGCCGACGAGATTCAACAAGGCGGCGGGCGCGCGATCGCAGTCGAGTGTGATGTGAACGATCCCGATGCGTGCCGAGGGTTGATCGACGCGACCGAAGCCGCGTTCGGCCCGCTCTTCGGCGCGTTCGCCAACGCGGGGTACGGGTACGAGGGCTCGGTGCTGAGCGAGGACGAGGACCGCGCGCTGCGCGACATCTTCGAAACCAATATCTGGGGCTCGCTGCACGTCATTCGCCCGGCGATCGAGCGCCTGCGCGCGAACGGCCGCGGTGGGCACGTGCTGATGTGCTCGAGCTGCCTGAGCAAGCTCGGCGTGCCGTTCTATGGGGCGTACTCCGCGACCAAGGCTGTGCAGGACCATCTCGGGCGCGCACTCCGCGCGGAGCTGGCCCGCGAGGGGATCGCGGTCAGCACTGTGCACCCGATCGGGACCAGGACCGAGTTCTTCGATCAGGCGGCGACGCGCTCAGAGAGCGGAAGCCTCGCGTTCCCGACACCCGACGCGGTGCGCCAGCCGCCGGAGAAGGTCGCGCGAGCGATCGTGCGCCGGCTGCGCAAACCACGCGGCGGCGAGGTCTGGACGAGCCTGGGCGCTCGCACGATGTTCGCGACGGCGAACATGCTGCCTGGCGTGACTGATGGGATCATGCGGCGGGTGGTGCGCAAACGCCTCGACCAGCTCGGGCGATAGCCGAGTTCACTCAGAGCAGCACGACGACTGCGAGCACGACGGCGACCACCAGGACGACGCCGATGATCGCGACGATGGTCATCATCGCGCGGTTGTTGCCCGCGACGAGTTCGGCGAGTCGGTCGTCGCGCTTCGCGTCCTGCTCGCGCATGGTGCGGAGAACGCTGCCGATCGCGCCGGTCGCTTCAGACATGCTGCCGACGGAGTTCTTGAACGCGTCGAGGCTCTCGGCGACGCGTCGTTCGGCTTCCTGCGTTGATTCCAGGAGTGTGCGCACGTCGCCGAGCGCTTCGACCTGGGCCCGGCGCGTCGTCTGCGCTTCGGACGCCTGCTCACCCTGCGCGGCGAGCAGGGCGTCGAGGCGCTGCCCGATCCGCTCGGCTTCGTCGCGCACGGCGGGGAGCGCCTGCAAAGCCGGGGGGATGGACTCGGCGATTTCCATCAGGCGGGCCGACCGGCGCTCCTGCGCGTCCAGGTGCTGATCCACTTTGCGGATCAGGCTCACCACCTCGGCGTAGTTCTTCTGCAGCTCGGTCAGCAGTTCCTGGCGGTTCTTCGGCGTGACGGCGAGGGCGTCGTCCGGCGTGCGGGGGCGCGAGCGGGCGTCCGCGTCCTCGGCGGCGAGCACCTCGACCGGAGCCGCGGGGCGTGCCGGCGGCGACGGGGGCTCCACACCGAGCGCGCCGGGGCGCGCGGGCGGGTTCGGCGTCGCACGCACGGGGCGGTGCGTGGACTGCGGCACGGCGGCGGGGTTCGGCGGGGGGGCGGCCGCGGAGCCTGCGGGCTTCTTGCGGAACACGCCACCCAAGCGGGTCAGGACGCCCATCGCACGGCTCCTTCCGAGCGTCGGGCGGGGCCGGTGGCGCCGACCGATGCGGACGATTGTCCGGGTGCGAAACCCGGCGTTTTTCCGGGCCGACACGCCCGGCGGGGCCGCTCCGCGGCACCCGGTTCGAGGATCACCCGGTCGCCCGGGTGGAACTCGACAATGACCCCAGGGGGATTCGAACCCCCGTTACCAGGATGAAAACCTGGTGTCCTGGACCTGGCTAGACGATGGGGCCGACCTGACGGGAACCCTTGCCGAGCGAGGGTTGTTCGCCCTCGGCACGGTATAGGTTCTCGCCCGGAAGTCTATCGCCCAACCCTGCCCGGGCTCCACACAAGGGGGCGGCTTCGGGGCGATTTTTCTTGATCGGACCCGGGAAACCCCCGTCTGGGACGCGTCTTCACGCCCGCGCGGCGGGGTCGGGGTGGTTTGAGGGGCGAAGCAAACCGATAGATTCTGTATGGACGAGCCAAGGACGGATGACGGGTCGCGGTCGATGGCGCCGGAGTTTCGTGTGCTGGCGTGGCTTCGCCCGCGGGCGGGGTTGCGCCGGGCGCTGGGGCTCGGGCTGGTGCTGGCGGTGCTGAGTACGGTCGCGGCGGTGCGCACGCCGACGGACACGGTGGCGGCCCCGACGCTCCGTGGCGATCTGCACGGGAGCGCCCGCAGCGCGCCGATGCCGACGGAGGTTCGCCCGTCGCTGACGTCTTCGGTCGGGCCGCTGCTGGGCGAGCTGATCGGGACGACCTACCGCGTGCGCGTCTACGCCGGGGCGGATGGGGCGCGGTACTCGGTGCTGACGCTGAGCGGCGAGCTGCTGTTCGAGGGGCTGGAGGCGGACGAGGTCTACCGCGTGGTGCCGGGGCTGGATGTGCGCGAGCTCCAGGCGATCGATGGCACGGGCGGCGCGATCATGCGCGCAACCGAGCCCTCCGGCTGGTGAGCCGAATTCGAGGGTGCTGCTGAAACGCGGGTGGTTGCTGTTCAGCCCTGGATCGAGGTGATCTCGACCGCGGTGTAGCGCTGGCGGTGACCGGTCTTGCGCCGGTAGCCGGTCTTGGGCTTGAACTTGTGGATATCGAGCTTCTCGCCCTTGACGACGGGCTCGAGGATCTTGGCGGCGACCGAGGCGCCCGCGACGTAGGGGACGCCGATCTTGGCCGACCCGCCGGTCTCGCCGATGACGAGGATCTTGTCAAAGGTGACGGCATCGCCGGGCTTGGTGTTGCCGGCTTCGATGAGATCGACCCAGATGGTCTCGCCCTGGGTCACGCGGCGCTGCCCGCCGGAGTGCTCGATGATCGCGTACATGCCGTCCTCGATCCTGTCTGGGGCCTGGGCGTGCGTGGAGCGACGCCCGGGCCCGGCCGCGCCGAGGTCGGGGCGGGCGTGACGACGCCCGTCTTCCGGACCCGCTCAGCAACGGGGCCGCGATGATAGGCGGGCAGATCCCCGCGTCTCCACCCGGGCAACGTGCGGCAGGACGGGACGGGGCAGGGCGCGGGAAAGGGCGGGCGATGTGGGCTTGGGGTGGGCGGCACGCGGTTTGCGGCTTCTCGGGTCGCGCCTCGGGTTCCGGGCGTGGGCGCTCAGCCCGCGGCGGGACGCGACCGATGGGATTGGTATGCCGACGACGCGTCCAACCGGTTCAACGCCCCCCGGCAGTGCCTCCCCTCGCGGGGCGAGTCGCCCGGACCCGGAGGCGCTCTTGAAGCTGGAAGTGCCGATTGTGGTGCGCCTGGCCGAGCGTCAGCTGCCGGTGCAGGATGTGCTGCGGTTCGTGCCGGGTTCGCTGATCGAGCTGCCCAAGGACGCCGACGACGAACTGGACCTGCTGGTGAACAACAAGGCGATCGGGCAGGGCACGGCCGTCAAGGTGGGCGAGAACTTCGGCTTGAAGGTGACGTTCATCGGCGACCTGCGCGCGCGCCTGGAAGCGTTGACCGGCGCCACGAGCGAGACACCCGCGGACGCAGGCGAAGCCGCCCCGAGCGAGGCGGACGCGCTGGCGGAGCAGATGCTGAGCGGGCAGCTTTGACTCAGCAAGCGCCCATGTGCGGGCATGGGCTCATCAAGCGGTTCTCGTGATCAGCCGCCGCGAGATCAATCGCCGGTGCGGCGGAAGTGCATGTTGTACGTCTCGGTGTTGGTCTGACCCGGGATCACGTCCAGATAGCGGACGCTGCCGTCGAGGAACGCCATCACCGACCGGTTGACCTGGTTGAACTCGCCCATGAGCTGCAGGTTGGGGTTCGCCGAGTTGGCGACGAGGTCCGCGGTTTCGTCGTACATGTACACGAACTTCGACGAATCAAAATCGGCTCCCAGCTTCATCCGCCGGAGCCCCTCCATCGTCGCGTTGGTGAAGCCGCGGCTACCGGTCGGGTACCGCGAAGACGGGTACAGCTCGGAGAACCACGCCAGGTTGGCGTGATAGCTGGTCCCGACGTCGTCATAGCTGCCGCGCGGGAACCGGAAATCCGGTTGCGGGTTGGTGTAGAAAGCATTCGCGGTGTTGCGCTGATAGGTCACGCGGTCACCGGGGGAGTGGTAAACGGCCAGTTCCAGGGTGTCTCGAGCCTGCGAGGGCGGACGGGCCTCGTTGGCGCCTTGGGCATCGCTCACACCCCAGAATCCCCCGTCTGCCGGACCCGGGATGTTGAAGTCCGGGTAGAGGTAGAAGTTCAGCGCACGCGTCATGGGATCCACGTCAAACTGCGACCGCCCTCCCCACCAGTGCCGATCGGTCACCGAAGCGGCATTGAACTTGCCGCCGTAGGACCAACTGCACCACCCGATGACCGACTGCTGACCCTGGAGGAATCGCCACGGCAGGCTGCGTGACTGCCAGTTGGGGCGGATCGGGTAATCGTCGCGGTTGTCGGCTCGGTAGTTCTCGCTGGCCGCGGTGATCTGGCGGAGGTTGCTCATTGAGATGACCATGCGGGCGGTGTTTCGCGCGTTGGCGAGGGCCGGCAGGAGGATGCCGATGAGCAGGGCGATGATCGCAATGACCACCAGCAGCTCGATGAGTGTGAACGCGGCGCGACGACTCGGGCTGGGCATGACAGGCGTCTCCATCCACTGGTGAGGGCGAGCCCGGAATCGGGCATGGATCAACGGCCCCCTGTCCGGGTGCGATCCACCCGGTTTGGCCAGCATACCAAACCCGGTTGCGACCGCCAAGAGGGGTGCAAGGGGGAATCTACGGGGGATTCCCACCAATTTTAGGGCTGATCGGCTGGACGGGGCTTGGCGTCCGGCGGGCGGGGGGATCGGCGGCGGATCGGTGCAGGTGGCGGGCGGATCGGCCGATGGGTAGGGTCGGGGTGAGCGCATCATCGGCGCGATCCCCTCTCCCCCACCTCCCGCGGACGGAGCCCCCATGCCCCGAGACCTGCCCGTCGGCAACGGCGACCTCCTGCTGACCTTCGACCACCTTTACCGGGCGCGGGATCTCTATTACCCGCGGGTCGGTCGGCACAACCACACCGCGGGGCACGTGCAACGGTTCGGCGTGTGGGCCGACGGGAAGTTCGCGTGGGTCGAAGACCCGGGCTGGACACGCGAACTGCGGTACGAGGCGGACACGCTGGTGACCAACGTCACGCTCCGGCACGAGCAGCTCGGCGTGGAGCTGCGCTGCCAGGACGCGGTGGACTACATCGAGCCGGTCTACATCCGTCGGACGCGCGTGCGCGACCTTCTGGGCAAGACGCGGGACGTGCGCCTGTTCTTCCACGTGGACCTGTCGATCGGCGGGCAGCCCGTGGGCGACACCGCGAACTACGACCCGAGCTCCTTCGGCGTCGTGTTCTATAAGGATGACTTCTACTTCATCGCCAACGCGTGCGATAAGCACAAGTGCGGCGTGGACCACTGGGCGATCGGCGCGAAGCGCATGGGCGGGCACGAGGGCACCTGGCGCGACGCCGAGGACGGGCAGCTCGGGCGGAACGCGATCAGCCAGGGGAGCGTGGACGCGACCGTCGGCTTTAACCTCCAGGTGCCCGCCAACGGCGAGACGCACGTCACGAGCTGGCTCGGCTGCGGGCGGAGCTACGACGAGGTGAAGCGCCTGAACCGGAGCGTGTGGGAGCTGACGCCGGACCGGATGCTGACGCGCACGGCGGCGTACTGGCGCCTGTGGGCGAACAAGGAGAAGATCGACACGTCGGCGCTGCCGGAGGCGACGCGGGAGCTGTTCCAGCGGAGCGCGCTGGTCGTGCGCACGCAGATCGACAACGGCGGGGCGATCCTGGCGGCGAACGATTCGGACATTCAGCATTTTGCGGGGGATCACTACTCGTACTGCTGGCCGCGGGACGGGGCGTTGGTCGCCGACGCGCTGATTCACCTTGGTCAGAGCGAGCTGAGCCGGAGCTTTTTCCGGTACTGCGCGCGGGTCGTGGAGCCGGACGGGTTTTTCCTGCACAAGTACACGCCGGAGGGTCAGCTCGCGTCGAGCTGGCACCCGTGGACGATGGACGGCGAGCGGACGCTGCCGGTGCAGCAGGACGAGACGTCGCTGGTGCTGTGGGCGCTGCGTCGGCATTTCGAGGCGTTCCGCGACGTGGAGTTCATCAAGAGCGTGTACGAGCCGCTGATCGCGCGCACGAGCGACTGGATCCTGAGCTACCGGGACCACAACGGCTTGCCGCTGCCGAGCTGGGACTTGTGGGAGGAGCGTCGCGGCGTGCACACGTTCACCGTCGCTGCGACGATCGGGGCGCTGCGCGCGGCGGCGAAGTTCGCCGAGGATTTCGGCGAGCGCGAGCGGGCGGCGGCGTGCTACGAGGGCGCGGAGCGCATGAAGGGCGCGGCCCGGCGTCACCTCTACGACAAGGTCGAGGGGCGCTTTGCACGCTCGGCGATCCCGACGAGCGACGGGGCGTACCGGCTCGACATGACGCCGGACAGTGCAAACTACGGCTTGTTCGCCTTCGGCGCGTTCGACGCGCGGGAGGAACTGGTCGAACGCGAGATGACCGAGCTCAAGCGCCTGCTGTGGGTCAAAACGCCGATCGGCGGAGCGGCGCGGTACGCGAACGACTATTACCACCAGGTGGAGCACGGCGACGTGCAGGCGGTGCCGGGGAACCCGTGGGTGATCTGCACGCTCTGGCACGCGCTGTGGAAGATCGAGCGGGCGCAGACGATCGAGGAACTGGCGTCGGCGGAAGAAGAAATCCTGTGGACCGCTTCGCGGGCGCTGCCGAGCGGCGTGCTGGCTGAGCAGTTCCACCCCCACAACGGGGCGCCGATCAGCGTCAGCCCGCTGACGTGGAGCCACGCGACGTACTGCTCGGTCGTGTGCGCGTACCTGCGTAAGCACGCGGAACTGCGCAACGGCAAGAGCGCGGCGAAGGCGACGGCTCCGGTTTCGCATCCGGGTTAATCGCACAAGACGGATACGGTGGCATGGAAACGCGCAGCCCCGAAGGGGCGGAGCTTTTCCATGGCGTGCGTGCGTGGGCGCGATTGGAGCACGGAAGAACGGGAGCACTGGAGTACGGAAAAGCTGCGCGTTTCCGTGGCACCGGAGAGGTCTCGCGCGGCTTACTTCTCGATGACGCGGCCTTTGCCTTTGGTGATCTTGCCGATCTCGTAGACCGTTTCGCCGACTTTTTCGAGGCGTTTGCGCACGCCGTCGGCGAAGGTCGGGCGGACGACCATGCAGTAGCCGACGCCCATGTTGAAGACGCGGCGCATTTCTGCTTCTTCGACGTTGCCGTGCTTCTGGAGGAATCGGAACAGCGGCGGGACTGCCCAGGCTTTGCGGTCGATCTGGGCGTCGCAGTCTTCGGGGATGGAACGTTCGAGGTTGCCCGCGAGCCCGCCGCCGGTGATATGGGCCATCGCAGTGACGACCTGCTTGACCTTGTACGAGCGGATCGTCTTGATGACGCTCGCGGCGTAGATCCGTGTCGGCTCCAGCAGCACTTCGCCGAGCGGACGGTCGCCTTCCAGCTCCGGGTACGCCTTGTCGAGCTTGAGTTTCGCGTGGGTGACGATGCGTCGGACGAGGGAGTAGCCGTTGGAGTGGACGCCGCTGGAGGCAAGCCCGAGGACGACGTCGCCGGGTCGAACACGCTCGGCGTTGGTGACGCGTTTGAGCTCGGCGACGCCGACGGCGAAGCCGGCGAGATCGAAATCACCCGGGGCGTAGAGGTCGTTCATCTCGGCGGTCTCGCCGCCGAGGAGGGCGCACCCGGCCGCCCGGCACCCTTCGCTCACGCCCTTGACGATGTCGTGCAGCATCTGCTGCTCGACCTTGTGCACGGCGATGTAGTCGAGGAAGAGGAGGGGCTCGGCACCGAGGACGATGAGGTCGTTGACGCTCATCGCGACGAGGTCGATGCCGACGGTGTCGTACTTCTGACAGTCGATGGCGAGCTTGACCTTGGTGCCGACGCCGTCGGTGCAGGCGACGAGGACGGGGTCTTTGTAGTTGCGTTGGAATAATTTTTCGTTGTAATCGAGTCGGAGCATGCCGGCGAAGCCGCCGGGGTTGTCGATGACGCGCGGGCCATGGGTTCGGCGGAGGAGGGTGCCAATGGATGCGGCGAAGGCGTCTCCGGCGTCGATGGAGACGCCGCTGCCCGCGTAGGTGAGCCTGTCTCGGGCGTGGGCGTGGTTGGGGACGTGATTGGTTCGTCTTGGAGGCATCGCCCAGAGGGTAGCGGCGCGGTGCGTGGGTCGGGGCCGCTATGATGCTTTCAAGCCCAGCGCTGGAACGCGCCTGGGCAGGCCGCCGGGGGGCGGCCGCGAACGGGCACACCTTCGACCCGTTCCCGGCGGCATCGTTCGAGGGGAAAGGCTGCCCCAATCCATCAATCCACACACCCCGCAGATCGCCCCGCCCAGGATGCCGAGCGGCGCGAGCCCGCCGACCACACTGCAATGTCCAAGCTCGTGGATCCGGCTGATCATGCCGCCCAATCGCCGACTTCGCCGCCCAGCGGTTTTGTCGCTCTCCCGCTAGGGGATCGCATCGCGAACATCATCGTGATCGTGACGCCGCTGCTGGCGCTGATCGCCGCAGTAGTGCTGCTCTGGCCGTGGGGCGTGAGCTGGACAGCGTTGTCGCTGTTCTTTGCGATGTACGTCCTGACCGGGTTCGGGGTGACGATCGGGTATCACCGGCTCTTCACCCACCGTTCGTTCGAGACCGGGCCGATCCTGCGCGCGATCTTCGGCGTGCTGGGCTCGATGAGCGTGCAGGGCTCGATCATCGACTGGTGCGCCTTCCACCGCCAGCACCACCAGCACTCTGACCACGACGGGGACCCCCACTCCCCCCATACGCACAACCACGGGCACGGCGTGCTGGGCGTCGCGCGCGGGCTCTGGCGGGCGCAGGTCGGGTGGATGCTCGAACGGGATCGACCGGCTTTCGATCGCAGCTACACCGCGGACCTGGAGAAAGACCCCGTCGTTCGATGGATCGATCGGCGCACGCCGCTGTGGATCGTGCTCAGCCTGCTGATCCCGACCGTGCTGGGCGGGCTGATCACGATGAGCTGGTCCGGGGCGCTGCTGGGGTTCCTGTGGGGCGGGGCGATCCGGATCGCGTTCGTGCACCACATCACCTGGAGCGTGAACAGTGTCTGTCACATCTGGGGGACGGCCCCGTTCCGGAGCCACGACGAGAGCCGGAACAACCCCGTCATCGGGCTGCTCGCCCTTGGGGAGGGGTGGCACAACAACCATCACGCGTTCCCGACCAGCGCTCGGCACGGGCTGCGGTGGTGGCAGTTCGATCCGAGCTACCTGGTGATCCGGGGGCTGGAGATGGTCGGGCTGGCCCGCCGGGTGCGCGTGCCGGACCGGGCCCGGCAAGACGAGAAGCGAGTGGCTTAGGCGTCCGCGTGCATCGGGCGCGAGCTTTTCCGGTGGTCGCCCGAGCGGTCGCCCCGTAGCATCGGAGCCCGGCGTGACTTGACGCCGGGGCGCGTCCGGGGCGAGGGGATCGCCCGCACGCCGACCACCCGAACCCGCCGGGCCTGCCGCACGCGGCTTGCCGGCCGAGCTGACGGAGCCGAACCGATGGCCCACCTGTTCACCAGCGAATCCGTGTCCATGGGGCACCCGGACAAGATCGCCGACCAGATTTCGGACGCGATCCTGGACGCGATGCTCGCCGACGATCCCCACGCACGGGTCGCGTGCGAGACGTTGGTCGCGACGGGGCTGGTTGTGCTCGCCGGCGAGATCACGACGACGACGTACGTCGATATCCAGGAACTGGTCCGCTCCACGATCGCGGAGATCGGGTACACCGACGCGAACATGCGGTTCGATTCGGCGAGCTGCGCGGTGCTGGTGGCGCTGAACAAGCAGTCGCCGGACATCGCTCAGGGCGTGGATAAAGAGGGCGCGGGCGACCAGGGGATGATGTTCGGCTTCGCGTGCCGGGAGACCGAAGCGCTGATGCCGCTGCCGATTCAGCTCGCCCACCGCCTGGTGGAGCGCCACGCGCAGGTGCGCCGGGACGGGATCATCCCGGGGCTTCGCCCGGACGCGAAGAGCCAGGTGACGGTGGAGTACGACGGGAGCACGCCGGTGCGCGTCGATACGCTGGTGCTGAGCACGCAGCACGACAAGAGCTGGAACGACCGTCAGAAGGAACTGCACAAGGCCGTGACGGAGGAGATCCTCAAGCCCGTGCTGGGCGAGTGGTGGAACCCGGGAATCACGATTCACGTGAACCCGACCGGGCGGTTCGAGATCGGCGGGCCGCACGGCGACGCTGGGCTGACCGGGCGGAAGATCATCGTCGATACCTACGGCGGTCGCGGTCGTCACGGCGGCGGGGCGTTCAGCGGGAAAGACCCGACCAAGGTGGACCGTTCGGCGGCGTACATGGCGCGGTACATCGCGAAGAACGTTGTCGCCGCCGGGCTTGCCGACGAGTGCGAGATCCAGCTCAGCTACGCGATCGGCGTCGCCGAGCCGACGAGCGTGCACGTGGACTGCTTCGGCACCGAGAAGGCCGATCCGGAGAAGATCGCCAAGGCGATCCGCTCGGTCTTCCCGCTGACGCCGCGGGGCATCATCGAGACGCTGCAACTCCGCAAGCCGATCTTCAGCCCGACGGCCCGTCACGGGCACTTCGGGCGCAAGCCCTACGAGCAAAACGGGATGCAGTTCTTCGGCTGGGAGAAGACCGACAAGGCCGAGGCGTTGAAGAACGCCGTCAAGTAAACGCGGCACATCTCAAGCACCACCGTGGCACGGGCGTCCCGCCCGTGCTTTTTCTTGCGCGGTGTGCGTCCGTTCGCGACTCGCCATCGCACGCTCAGCGGTACAGCCCGTGCTCGCGGATGTACGCGCGGACGGCGGGCGCGAGGCGGTCGAGCGCCTGCCCGGCCCGGGCGTCGGTCGCTCGGGCGTCCAGCACGCCGACGGGGGCGATCGCGCCGAGCCAGTCGCCCAGTTCGTCGTCGGTCCATGCACCGGTGTTGCGCAGCTCGCGCTCCAGATCCGTCGGCGTGCGCCAGGGTTCGCGGAGGAGCACCACAGGGCGCGCCAGATCCAGGATCGCGCCCGCCTCGCGCCACCGGTGGAACGCGGCAACCTGGTCGGCGCCGAGCAGGAAGCGCAGGTCGGCGCCGGGAACGAGCGTCCGGCGGGCGGCTCGGAGGGTGTCGATGAAATAGCTCGGCTCGCCCGTCCGCTCCGCACGACGGAGCTCCTCGGTCCAGACCGCGCACCGGGGTGCGGCGTCGAACGCCAGTCGGAGCATCGCCGCCCGGTGCTGGCCCGAAGCCGACGGACCGCCGGGCTTGTGCGGGTTCCGGGCAGCGGGGATCAGCACCAGCCATGCATTGGAACCAGCCGGAAAGGCGTGGTCGCGGGCTCGGAGCGCCAGTTCAGCATGGGCGGCGTGCGGGGGGTCGAACGTGCCGCCGAAGAGCAGGACCGAACCGCACCCCGTCGGCACGGGGCAGTCCGACGCCTCGTCAGGCGGCGGCGTGGTCACGCCCGGTTCCCGTCCGCGTCGGGCGCGGGGATGAACGTGCCATGGCTTCGGTCCTTGGTGACGTTCGGGAAAGGCAGGGCTCGCCCGTGGGCGACTGCGTAGACGCCGGGGCTGAGCACGCCGGCGGCGAAGATCGCTTCGGTCAGGTTCTGGAGCGCGTCGGAACGGGTCATCTCAAACGGACGCATCGCGCCGGTGAGGACGATGGGGACCCGGGGACGGGGGATCGCCTGGTGCAGCACGCGCCCGGTGTGCTCCAGCGTGTCGGTGCCGTGCAGGATCACGATCCCGTTGCTCTCGGTGGGCAGGTCCCAATCGCCGCCGACGGCTCGGACGGTATCGACGATGCGCTGCCGGTCGGCGTCGTCGAGGTGGAGCGAGTCCTTGTGCATGAGCTCGACGGTGTTGACCAGGGTGTCCTCGAGCCGGAGGCGCCGGAGCATGCGGTGGACGATGGATTGGCGGTTGGCGAGGGAGCCGGAGGCCTCGTCGTAGGTCTTCTCGATGGTGCCGCCGGTGGTGATGAGGGTGACGGTCCGCATGGGTGAATCATTGGCGTGCGAGGAGCCGGGGCGGGATTGGTCCGGGGTTACCGGACGGGCGTTGGGGGCTCACAGATCCCCCAGTTTCACAGACAAAGCAAGAAGTGTGTGGGCCGCATGAAAATCTGCAATGCGGGCGTGACCCCGTGGTACCCCTTCGTATACTTGAAAGACGGGCGTTCGAACGACTATCTGGCGTTTTAGCCAGCGGTCTGACGTGTTCGGGGAGCCGCGTCCGAGTTCGAGATTCTGAGGAGAGAGAGGGGATACCCATGGTTCGTGGTCGAGTCCTGCTGGCCGCTGCGGCGGTCGCGGTGAGCGGTGCGTCCGTGTTTGCGGGCCCGCTGAGTGATTTCAACCTGATCGTGTTCGGCGATCACCAGTCGGGCTCCAACGTGTGGGGTCGCGTCGCGGTGGGCGGCAACATGGCCGGGAACGCGATCGACGTGGGCACGCGTCTGACGCCCTCGGGCAGCTTCGCGGGCACCGACGTGCTGCTCGTCGGCGGGAACATCAACGCCGGGATCAACCTCCAGGCGGGCGACCTCCGCCACGGTGGCACCCGGAACGGTCACCTGAACTTCAACGGCGGCGGGCCGGGCGTGCAGAGCGCGATCTTCGACACCAACGCCGCGAGCATCGTCGCGGGCATGGAGTCCGAGGTTCGCAGCTTCTCGAGCCAGCTCTGGTCGCAGTCGTCCAACAGCAGCGCGGGCGTCGGGCATGTGTCCAACGTCTTCACGCTGACGACTGGCGCGGGGACCGCGGGCGGGACGGCGGTGTTCAACATCGACGCCGGCGTGCTGTCGAGCTCGCAGTGGTCGAACATCACGCTGAACAACGCGGCCGGGGCCGCGACGATCGTGATCAACGTCGACGCGTCCAACACGGGCGGGTACGTCGGGTTCACGGCCGGGAACATCGACGCGAACACGTTCCGCGACATCGCGGGCGACATCATCTGGAACTTCTTCAACGCGGACACGATCGTCGTCCACCGCGAGGTGTTCGGCTCGATGCTCGGCGTGAACGCGCACCTGACCAACACGACGAACCTCAACGGCTCGATCGCGGTCAACTCGTTCACGCAGCACGGCGAGGTCCATGGGCCGAACTTCGTGCGCAGCCTCCCGGTGATCCCGCTGCCGACGACGGCTGCGATGGGCATGATCGGGCTGGTCGCCGTCGGCGCCCGTCGCCGCCGGGGCTGATGCATCCTCGCGGACCAAAGCCGCGAACCCTGAAATGAAAAACCGTGGCGCGGGGCGAACCTCGCGCCACGGTTTTTTTCATGATGCGCCTCGTGCGGGTTCAATCGCGGCGGCGACGGCTGGCGAACATCCCCACACCGGCAAGCAGCGCGAGCCCGCCCGGGGCCGGGACGGCGTCCACGAAGAGCCCGACGGTCAGCGGCTCGTTGACGCCACCGAAAGCAACGACCGTGTAGACAAAGCCGCCGAGCAACTCGATGCCGTCGAGCGCGAGGGCGGTGGTGTCGGTGCCGGCGAGGTTCAGGTCCAGGTCGTAGCTCCCTGCGGGGACGACGAGGTAGTCGCTCACGTCGCCGAAGGAGAGCGTGGTGAGCGTGGGCCCGCCGCGGACGTTGAGATCGACCGTCGGCGCGTCGGTGTTCAGATGGAGCACGCGGACGCGGGCCTGACCGGCGATCGAGGTGTTGTCGTCCACCAGCAGCAGCGGCTCGATGTTGCTCAGCGTGTTGATCGCGAAGACCGAATAGTCCACGCCCGCCTCGAGCGTCGGGCTGACGTCGATCACGAAATCAGTCGGCGCGGCGGCGGCGGCGACCTGGAAGCGGTAATCCCCCGCGGGCAGCGGGATGTAGCCCGTGGTGTTCCCGAAGAACAGCGGGCCGACCTCGGCGGCACCCTCGTTCACGTTGATGATGACCTCCGGCGTGTCCGGGGAGGCGTGGAAGACCCGGACGCGGGCGTCCTGGGCGCTCGCGACCGCGCCGGCGAAGCTGACTACGGCGGCCGCACCCAACGCGGCGAACAGACGAACCCGTGCGTGACTGGACATCTCCGATACTCCTCTGCGAGGGACATGATCCATCGCCCGCCCGCCGGCCCTCAACCGCGGCGCGAGCCCATCCCCAGGACGATCCGGAGCCCGAAACCGCGCCGTCGGCGACGCACCGACAGCCTTCGGCCTGCAAGCCGTCCCTGATCGACCAACCCCGTCACGAGCGGCGCTGTCCTGCCGACGAACGCGGCAAGACCGAAACTCTCCAAAACCCTCATCGCGTCAGACGCGACTTCCCAACCGCTCTCCGCAACAGCTACGCAAGATGCGCCCGGGAGTGGCGTTGACCAGCGACTTCGGCGCAAAGTGCTTCAAATCAGAGGGTTGCCCGCGACGACCGCGCGCCGGTGTCGATGGTTTCACTCGCACAGATGCAGTCCTCCGCGCGAAATCTTCGTGAGGGGGCGCGCGTTCGGCGCTTCGCGCCGGTCGTCATGACTTCCGCGTGAATCGACCGATGGAAAATGACTGGGGCGTGAACGCGACGGGTGTCGGCGTCGCCCCCCTTCTCCGGGTGCGGCTACACTCCGCCCCGCGGCCCGGCGGGCCGGGTCGAGGGAGATCCCTGTGGTGAGCAAGGCAGCGCGGGTCGGCTACTTCACGATGGAAATCGGGCTCGAGCGGGACGTCCCGACGTACTCGGGCGGGCTCGGGCTGCTGGCGGGGGACCACGTCCGGGCGGCGGCCGACATGGGGCTGCCGCTGGTCGCGGTGAGCCTGCTCTACCGCAAGGGGTACTTCCGCCAGTCGATCGACCGCGAGGGGACGCAGCACGAGGCGCCGGTGCAGTGGAGTGTGGAGGAGCACTGCACGCCGCTGGGCCCGAAGGTGACGCTGACGCTGGAGGGGCGGACGGTCACGGTCGGCGCGTGGCGGTACGACGTGACGGGGCACAGCGGGCACGTGGTGCCGGTGGTGCTCCTGGACACCGATCTGCCTGAGAACGACGAGGGCGACCGGACGCTGACGCACGCGCTCTATGCCGGCGATCGGCGGTACCGCTTGTTGCAAGAAGCCGTGCTGGGCATCGGCGGGCTGCGGATGCTCCACGCGCTCGGGCACACGAACCTGCACACCCACCACATGAACGAAGGGCACGCGGCGCTGCTCGTGCTGGAGCTGCTCCGCGAGCGGTCGCAGGCGATGGACGTGCCCGCGAGCGACGCGGCGGCGATCGCGGCGGTCAAGGGCGCGTGCGTGTTCACGACGCACACGCCGGTCGCCGCCGGGCACGACGTGTTCGAATCCGGGCTGGTGCGCCACGTGCTCGACGGGACGACGCTCGCGATGCACGACGCGGCGAGCGGCGCGGGCGCGATCCCGGCGCTGGACGGGCAGCTCAACATGACGCGCCTCGGCTTCGGGCTGAGCCGCTTCGTCAACGGCGTCGCGAAGCGCCACGCGATCGTGAGCCAGAAGATGTTCAACGATCCGAGCATCCGCGGCATCACCAACGGCGTGCACGCGGCGACCTGGGCCGCGACGGCAACCGGCGAGCTCTTCGACCGCTTCCTCCCCGGCTGGCGCGAGGACAACGCCGAGCTGCGGCGCGCGGTGGACATCCCGCCGCGATTCCTGCTCGAAGCGCACGAGCGGAACAAGAAGGAGCTCATCCAGTACGCCAACGCGCAGCACGGCGCGCAGCTCCGCGAGGACGCGTTCACGATCGCCTTCGCCCGTCGCGCGACGGCGTACAAACGCGCGGACCTGGTGCTGGACGATCCACACCGCCTGCGCAGGATCGCGCGCGAGGTCGGGCCGTTCCAGCTCGTCTTCGGCGGCAAGGCTCACCCGCACGACGGGATCGGGAAGGACGTGATCCGGCACATCGTGCGCACGCTGGCGGACCTGTCGCCCGAGATCCCGGCGCTGTACGTGCCGGATTACGACATCGAGCTGTGCCGACTGATGGTCTCCGGCTCGGACCTCTGGCTGAACACGCCGCAGCCGCCGCTGGAGGCGTCGGGCACGAGCGGGATGAAGGCGGCCGTCAACGGCGTGCCGATGCTCAGCACGATGGACGGGTGGTGGATCGAGGGGTGCAGCGAGGGCGTCAACGGGTGGTCGATCGGGCGCGACGAGGCGCTGACCGACCCGGAGATCACCGAGCACCCCACGCCCGAACGCCGGGCCGTCGAGGCTCAGGATCTGCTCGGCAAGCTGGAGTACAAGATCCTGCCCAAGTACTACGGCGACCGGGCCGCGTACGCGCGCGTCATGCGCAACGCGATCGCCCTCAACGGCGCCCACTTCACCGCGCAGCGCATGGTCGCGGACTATGCGGCGTACGCATACTTCGTCTGATGCAGCCCCCTGATGCAACTGCCCTGATGCAGCCGGACCGAATCCTTACCGCCCGGCTCGCGTCGCGATCGACACCGCGGCACTGACCACCGCGAGCCCCAGCACACCAACGCCGATCCAGAAGATCGCGCCCGCGGGCGAAGCGCTCACGACGACCTGATCCATCGCCCAGCGGACGAAGCCGTGCTCGAACGGGGCGGGTTCGTCGGCACCGTCGGCGATCGCGCCCTGCCACCCCTGCGCGAAGGCGACGTACGTGCGCACGAGGGCGTACACGAACGCGCCCACGATCAACGCGAGCCCGACCGGCAGCAGGCGCAGCCAGATCGGCACGCGGTACCGGCGCGTCGCGCCTCGGGCGGCCCGATCAAAGGGATTGCTGGGTCTGGTCTTGCCCATCGCGGGTGCTCCTTCCCGGGTGGGGCGCGCCGTCGGGCGCGAGGGTCAGAGCTGCCAGAGGCTGCTCGCCCAGGTCAGCCCCGCGCCGAAGCCGAGGAACATGACGCGCATCCCGGGCTGGATCTTGCCCGCGGCGCGCAGCTCGTGGAACACCAGCGGCACCGAAGCCGCGACCGTGTTCCCGTACCGATCGATGTTGATCGGAAAACGGTGTTCTTCGAGCCCGAAGCGGTCGCGGGCCGCCTGGAGGATGCGGATGTTCGACTGGTGGCAGATGTAGTAATCCACGTCCGTCGCCTGAAGCCCGGCGAGGTCGAGCGTCTCGGCGATGAGCTCCGGGAACGTGCCGACGGCGAAGCGGAAGACCGCCGGCCCGTGCATCTGCACGCGGTTGAAATGCCTCGGGTCCGGCTCGACGCCCGGGGGGAAGGTGTATTCATCCGCGGGGATGTAGAGATCCTTCGACCCGGGGCCGTCGGCGTGCAGCGCGTGCGCGAGCAGCCCGGGCGTCGGGTCTTCGGAGCTCTGCAGAATGACCGCGCCCGCCGCGTCGCCGAAGAGCACGGCGCTCCCCCGCCCGTACGTGCTGTACTCCACGTGGCGCGTGATGATGTCGCCCCCGATGACGGCGATGTTCCGGTACGCGCCGGTCGCCATCAGCCCGAAAGCCGTGTTCATCGTGTAGACAAACCCCGAGCACGCCGCGTTCAGATCGAACGCGCCGATGTGGCGCGCCCCGATCGCCCCGGCCACCCGGCACGCGACCGTCGGCGTCGGGCACTCGGGCGTCATCGTCGCCGCGATGATCAGGTCCAGATCGCCCGGCGCCATCTTCGCGTCGCTTAGGGCGCGCTCCAGCGCGCTCGTCGCGAGCGTGCTCACCGATTCGCCCTTGGACTGATCGTGGATGTAGCGCGTGCGGATGCCCGTCCGCTGGACGATCCACTCGTCGCTGGTGTCCATCATCTTCTCGAGGTCCGCGTTCGAGAGCACGCGCTCCGGCACCGCGATCCCCGAACCCACAATCCGTACCCCAGGCGGCCTTGGGCGCACCCCACGCCGCCCCGCGTTCAAGGGCGAATACGGGTCGTGCGCAGCAGGACGGACAGGCTGGCTCTCGGACAGCGGGCTCTCGGACATAGACACGATCCTACGCGCCCCGGGCAACCCATGAGCCCCACCACCCCGACCATCCCCGCCCCAAGCTTCGCATCCCGCCGCCGCGCCGATACCGCCCCGCGACCGAACCGCGGATGCAGGCAGACCGACAGGCATGGCCCTTACTGACCAGACGAACGAGGGTGGGATGCGGGCGGTCGCCGAACGCGGCTCAGGCGTGGGCCGGGGCGCCGGGCGAGTGCTCGGCGACGTGGGCGGTTTCGGCGATGCGGGCGATGATCTTCTCGTTCACGCCGCTCGCGACGAACGCGCGGGCGTTCCGCACAGCGGCCCGGATCGTGCGCGCCTCGCTGGAGCCGTGGGCGATCATCATCGCGCCGTTGACGCCCAGCAGCGGCGCCCCGCCGTGCTCGTGGTAGTCGTTCTTCGCGTAGATCTGCTTCACCACCGGCTCGAACTGGAGCGCCAGGTTCGGGTCCGTCTCCAGGATCTCGTGCGCGATCGCGTTGAACAGGCTCTTGGCCATGCCCTCGGCCATCTTCAGCACGGTGTTCCCGACGAAGCCGTCGGTCACGATTACGTCGGCGACGCCCTCGAAGAAGTCGCGCCCCTCGACGTAGCCGATGAAGTTCAGCCCCGGCGTGCGCGTCAGCAGGTCCCGCGTGCCCTTGACCAGGTCCGAGCCCTTGCCCTCCTCGGCCCCGATGTTCATCACCGCGACACGCGGGGACTCGATCCCCAGCAGCGTCTCGGCGTACGTCGCCGCCATGACGCCGTACTGCCACAGGTGCACCGGCTTGGGCTCCGGGTTCGCGCCCGCGTCGCAGAGCACCACCGGCCCGTGGAACGCGGGGATCGTGACCGCGATGCCCGGGCGGTGAATCCCCGGCAGGCGCTTCATGTGCATGATCCCCGCTGCGACGCACGCCCCGGTGTTCCCGGCGCTCAGCACCACATCGCACGGCACCGAGCCCTCGGGCACGTGACGCGAGCTGCCCAGGCGGGCCATGCGGACGATGGAGGAATCTTCCTTGGTACGGACGGCCTTCGCGGGCGATTCGCCCATGCCGATCACGTCCGGCGCGTGCTCGATCACCAGACGGTCGTCGCACACGCCGGCTTCGCGCAGGATCTCTTCGATCACTTTGCGATCGCCAACCAGAACGAGCTCGTCACCCGGCTCCAGATGCGGGAGCGCCTGCACGCAGCCACGCATGATCGCGTCCGGCGCGTGGTCCCCGCCCATCACGTCAACAGCGATCCGCATCGCGGCTCAGCACCTTTCTCCCGAGGCGGCGTCCGGAACGCGTCGCCCGGGGACGAGGCGCGACCTCAGCGGTCGACGCCGATGCCCAGCTTGCGGACCGTGATCCGCAGCCCGGGACGGACGTACCCGGATTCCTTCGCGACCCGGTGGTGCAGACGCGGCGTGCCCGTCACGGGGCAGACGCCGGTGACCACGCCCTTGAGGGCGTCGTGGCTGCGCCGACGACGGGTACGGCCATGGGATTGACGTTGAGCGGGGAGCATGGGGAAACCTCTTCAACCACAGTCAGACCAAACGGAATACCGCTTCCGAAACCGAGGCACCAGGCGTTCCGGCCCCGGAACCCCCGATCGGGCGAGCCGAGCACGCGAACCCTGCCCCCCAAAGCGGCCCCAACCCTAGGGCACCCCGGGCAAAGGGTCAATCCACCCCCTCACCCCCCCACCCACGGCCGACGCCACCGAACTGGACCCCCGCCCGAAGCCGCCTACACTGCCCCGCAGCGGCCACCGCTGCGTCCGAAGCCTCCCTAGCTCAATCGGTAGAGCAGCTGACTCTTAATCAGCGGGTTTCAGGTTCGAGTCCTGAGGGGGGCACTAGCAAACGCCCTTCCCACGCCGGGAGGGGTGTTTTTGCGCGCATGGGCGGCACCCTGAACGTCTCTCGCCCTTCACCGACGCCTCGCCGGCAGGGGCACACGAGCGGGTCTTGCAAGGCGGGCCCACTTCGCCCCGCAACGCCTGGAACGTGCGCCTGCGGTTTAGATCCGGGTTGTTCGGCATATACGGCAGGGTGTCGAGGTACGTCGCCGCCAAAGCACTCGGCTTGGCTCTGGCCCGAAGGCGATCGAACACCCGGGCGACTTCCTGCCCAATGCCCGGCGGCAGCGGCGTCCGAGTCGTGCGGAACTTGCTGCTGAACCGCTGGGGCCACGTGAACCGATCGACGCCGCGGATCATGCGCAGCAGACCCGGAAAATCCGACTCCCCCGCCGAGTTCACGAGCAGAGGCGCAGTGTCATAACGGAACGGCTTCTCCGCGGGCTTCCATGTCAGCTCGCACACGTCCCGGTGCTCCACCACGCGAGCCGGGGGCGTGAGATGGATCAGGCGAAAGCCGAGCTTGCCGCCCTGAGCGAACGCGAACCGCGCCCCGTTCAGCTCATGAGCACGCCGAGGGTTCAGCAGGTTGCGCGAATGGCACCCGGTGCACCCGAAGCTTCCGAACTCGTAGAACGGATCCGTCCGCCCCTCGTTCGGCTCACTCCGCCTCGGCTGACGGAGGTGGACCACGATGATGTGCGTGGCGTTCATGAACGAATCGCCGCCGAGCGAACAGCGCGGGCGAGACGGCACGCCGCAACGGCTTCCACAACCTCTGACCGGCTTCTCGCACGTTCTCATGCGAACATGATACAACAATTACAATCCATTCAGAATTCCCAACGCTCGCCCGAAGCACGGATCACGCTCAAACAAAAATCGCCCGGCCCCTCTCGGGGCGCGGGCGTCTCAAGGGGCTTGGTGATTCTCGAAACTCGGTCAGACCGTGAACGCGCTGACCAGGGCACGCAGGCGTTCGGACTCCGATGAGAGTGAGGCGGCGGCTTCGGCGGCCTGCTTCGCCGCCATGCTCGTCTCACGCGTGCCCGAGCTGATGTTCTCCATCGAGCTGGTCACTTCCTCGCTCGCGCCCGCCTGCTGCGTGGTCGCGGCCGAGATGGACTGGATCAGACGCTCGACCTCGGAAGCCGAGTCCACGATCTCCTGCAGCGCGGCCCCGGCTTCCTGCGCCAGCCCCGTGCCCGCCGAGACGCGCTCGGTGCACCGCTGGATCCGCTCGACCGTGGTCCGCGTCCCGTCCTGGATCGCGCTGATGCTGCTCGCCACCTCGAGCGTCGCCTGCTGCGTGCGCTCGGCGAGCTTGCGGACTTCATCAGCCACAACCGCAAACCCGCGACCGTGCTCCCCGGCCCGGGCCGCCTCGATCGCGGCGTTGAGCGCGAGCAGGTTGGTCTGATCCGCGATCGCGTTGATGACCTCGAGCACCTCGCCGATGTTGGTCGCCTTCGCCGAGAGCTCGTTGACCTCGCTCGCCGCCGACGCGACCTCGTCGTTGATGAGCGCCATCTCCGAAACGGTCCGCTGCACGATCTCGCCACCGCCGGTGGCGCGCTGCCCGGACTGCTGAGCCGAAGCCGCGGCTTCCCCGCCCTGCGAGGCGACCTCGGCGACGCTCGAAGACATCTCCGCGATCGCCGCCGCCACTTGCGAAGCCGACATTTCCTGCGTGGTGAGCGTCTGGGCCATTTCCTCGGCGCTCGCGGCGATCTCGGTGCTCGAAGCCGCGACGGACTGCGAGGTCTGCACCACCTCCGACACAACGCTTTGCAGCGAAGCGACGAGATCATCGAACGAGTTGGCGACCATGCCGATCTCGTCCTCGCGGTTCAGCGCCACGCGACGGCGCAGGTTCTTGGTCGTCGCGATCTCGCGAGCCACCTCCGCCAGGCGGTTCAGCGGCTTGCTCATCGCGATCCGCAGCAGGAAGATGAACAGCCCGATCGCGCCCGCGACGATCGGGATCTCGACGATCAACCCCTCGATGACGAACGCCGCGACCTGATCGTCCACGATCGAGAGCGGCATCTCGAGTTCATACGCGCCGAACATCTCGCCCTGGCGCAGGTTCTGCATGTTGAAGCCGAACATCTGATACCCGGCGGACTCGCGCGAGCCGTTCTCACTCCGGCTACCGCGGAGCACACTCCAGGAGTCGTTGTACTTGATCGCCCGCATGTAGACGAACGCGTTGCCCTTGGAATCGATCCGCGAGATCGAATCCGCCCCGCCCGAAGCGACCTGCGCTTCCAGATCACGGAGCAGTTGCGCCCGGAACGAGCCGGGCCTCGGCTCGCTGTCCGGCTTATTCGTATTAAACGACGTCACGCGGAACGCGAGCCCCTCGCGCTCCGCGGCCTGCTCGGCGGCGGTCCACCCCGCAACGACCGGGATCGCCTGGTAGCACCGCGTCGTGTTGTAATGGGCGCCGCCGCTGATCGCCGCGGAAGCCTCGTCCAACATCGCGTCGATATCGATCAGCCCGAGACGGATCAAGCTTGCTGTATGGTTCTCGGCTTCCTCCGCGAGCGCGGTGAACGCGGAAGCCTTCTCCACCATCGCGTATTCCATGCTCTGCTTGAACTTGTACAGGAACAGCGAATAGACCACGGTCACCACAGTGACCAGGATCCCGACCACGACCACGGTCAGCTTGGTCGAGACCTTGGTTCGCCGGAAGATCCCGACCAGCCCGCCCCGGTTTCGTCCGGAACCGGATCCCTGGTCGGTTGTGTGGTCGATCGCCTGTTCGCTCGCGTGCGTGGACATCGGTGGCTCCTTGCGTGTCGTGAATCGTTCCCGTTCCTTCGGTCGTCAATCGCCCTGCTCGCCCAGGTCCCGGCGCAGGGCGTCGAGCTGGTCGGCGTTCATCGTGAGAATCAGCGCGTAGCGCTCGAGCACGCGCGACAGCCATCGCAGCGCTTCGTGCGCGTCCCCGCGCTCCATCGCGTCGATCGCGCGCCGGTACCCGGCGGGGTCGAGCCAGGCCGGGGCATGTTCGATGGGCATGCTGTGCTCCATGAAACTGGTCTCCGTGCGGCTAAGCCGCGAGTGATCGCGGCCCGGGCGTGGTCAGAAGCTTGATGACGCGCCGGAGCTCGCCCGGATCGATCGGCTTCGCGAGATACTCCGAACACCCGGCTTTCAGGCACTTCTCCCGATCGCCGTCGCCCGCGTGCGCCGTGATCGCGACAATCGGGATCGCGCTACCCAGCCCGCGCAGCAGTTCGGCCGCCGTGTACCCGTCCATCCGCGGCATCTGCATGTCCATCAGGATCACGTCGAACGCCGGCGGATCGATCAGCGCGCCGCCCAGCCCGCCCGACCGCGTCACGCGACGCACCGCGTCCTCGCCGTTGTCCACGACCTCGACCCGCGCCCCGAGCTTCCGCAGGTGATGGCGGATCAGCCGCACGTTGTCAGCGCTGTCTTCAGCCAGCAGCACACGCAGCCCGGCACTCTTGCCCGCGATCACCGCCACGGGCGACGGTTCCCGCGCAGACGCGCCACCGCGCTCTCCCGCCAGCCGAGCCGGCAGTCGCAGCGTGAACACGCTCCCCACGCCCTCTTCGCTCCGCAGGTGGATATCCCCGTGCATCAGCCGCGCCAAGCGGCGGGAGATGCTCAACCCGAGCCCCGTGCCCCCGAAGCGCCGGGTTGTCGAGCCGTCGCCCTGCTGGAACATCTCGAACACCCGCTCCATCTGCTCGCGAGCGATCCCGATCCCCGTGTCGCACACATCGATGCACACCCAGGGCGAGCCGTCCGTAGACGTCTCGCCCCGCAATGCCACGCTGACGCCGCCCCGTTCGGTGAACTTGATCGCGTTCGCGATCAGGTTCACCAGGATCTGTCGCGTCCGCATCGGATCGAGCAGCACCCGCTCCGGCACGCCATCCTGCGTCTGCACCTCGAGGCGCAGACCCTTCTTCTCCGCCGAGGGGCGCAGGTCCGACACGCACTCGCCGATCAGCTCCCGCGGGCTTGAGTCAATCTCGTCCAGCACCATGTGCCCGGACTCGACCTTCGCGATGTCCAGCACGTCGTTGACGATCGCGAGCAGGTGCTGCCCCTGTCGGCGGATCGTGCGGACATAGTCGTGATAGGTTTCCGATTGGATCGTGCCCGGCTCATGCTCGCCGAGCATCTCCGCGAAGCCGAGGATCGCCGTCAACGGCGTGCGGATCTCGTGGCTCATGTTGGCGAGGAAGTCGCCCTTGGCCTGGCTCGCTCGGCGGGCGAGTTCCAGGGCCGAGGTCAGCTCCGCGTTCCGAGCCGAGAGCTGGTCCTGCGAAAGCCGGAGCTGCGCGTTGAGATGGGCCTGCTCCTCGGCCGCCTGCGCGAGCATGTCGTGACTGCGACGCAACTCCGCGACCGCGCACTGGGCTTCGGTGATGTCGAACCGGATCGTGAGAAAGTGGGCCAGTCGCCCGCCCGAACCCCGAATCCCGCAGATCGTCGTGTCCACCCAGTACAAATCCCCGGCCTTGGCGCGGTTGCAGACCGGCGCCCGCCAGATGCCCCCCGCGGCCACGCTCTTGTACATCTGCTTCCAGAACGATCGCGGGTGATGCCCAGAGTTCAGGATCCGGTGATTCTCCCCGAGCAATTCGCCGCGGGCATATCCTGAGATGGTGACGAAATGCTCGTTGGCATACTCAATCCGTCCCCGTGCATCGGTGATGGCGATGATCGCCGCCCGGTCCACGGCTGCCAGCATGGCGCGAAGCTCGTCGATGGTCGGCGTGCGCCCGTTTCGCCGCGCAAACGCCTGGTTCCGGTGTGCGCGGAACAGCATCGGCATCGCGCCAAGCGAGACCTCGCCCGAGCCCAACACATCCAGCCATGCCAACAACGACGGATCCATGGCGCACGTTTCGGCACGCGCCATCACCGCCTTGCGAGCGCGTCAACCGTCATCGCGAGCCGCAGGTAAGACGCCACACGTCGCAGTACCACAAAAACCGCGGCCAATCGCGGTTCCTGGGCGACGCATCAGAACATCTACGGGGCATACTGGTTTTTGCTCACGCCGCTTGCTACGCAGATCACCACGGTACATCTACGTGTCATACTGATTTCTGAACAACAGACTGGACATCGCTTGAATGGCGCGCTGTCGAACCGATGATGATTCGGCAGCACCTGGACAAGGGGTGCTTGATCCCCGGGGGGGAAAGGAAGGGACCATGGAGATCGAATGGGCAGCCCGGAACCACCGATCCACCTGACCGCTGCGCAGCGGGCGGTGCTCGAACTGATCGCGCAGGGACTGACCACCTCGGAGATCGCTCGAAAGATTCACCGCTCGGCTCGAACCGTGGAGTCCCACCGGTACCAACTCGGCAAGAAACTCGGTGCGCGCAACCAGATCGAACTCCTGCTGATCGCCCGGCAGCGCGGGCTGCTCTCGGATGATCCCGCGTCCTTGCCGCTAGGAACCGCTTGGGATCCCGGCGCCGGGAGCGCGACCGGCGAGCAGTGGGCCGCGGCCATGCTCCGCGCCGTCGACGCCTGCCTCAGCACCGGCGTCGGCTGCCACGGGGTTGAAGCCGGCGTCGCCCACCTCGCGCACGCGCTCGACGCCCAAGCCACGATGTTTGCAAAGCTCGAACCACCGGGTGTTTACCGCGTCATCGCCTGCAGATCCAGCACGGGTTCCCTGCTGGATCTGCAGTGGAGCCCGAGCGAAGGCGATTGGCACCGATTGATCCCGGGGCAGGTCGTCACCCGAACCGCTGAGGAGCTCCCGCCGACCTTGGCGCAGCGATTCCGCGAACGCATCGGCACGTTCGAGCGATGGACGGGCACGGTCGCGTTCCACAACGACCGCGAGCTCGGCTTGCTCGGTGTCCTCCACGGCCCGCCGCTCGACCCACGGCGCATGCCCGACACCGTCATCCGCAGCATCGCCGCCAAGATCAGCGCCGACGTCCTCATGCACGACGTGCAGAGCACGTCCCGCGCGCTCGCCGAAACGATCCGTCAGGTCGAAGCCTCCAGACGCGCCGGCACGCTCCGCGTCGACCAGGTCAGCGGACTGCTCAGCATCTCGCCCGTCGGCGCGGACATGCTCGGGCTCGAGGTGACCCGGGACGAATGGATCCCGACCGAGCGTCTGCTCGACCGCCTCCACCCCGACGACCGGTCGCGCGTGCAGGAAGCGATCGAAACCGCACGCCGCGACGCGATTGAGCTCGCAATCGGGTTCCGCTTGCGCGACGAGGCGAACCGGCGCATCGAGCTTCGCGCCCGATCGACGCCGGGCGCGCGCACCGGGCGCGGCGAGCTCGTTGGCATCGTCTTCGGCGAGCCCCAAACCCAAGCCGTCTCGACCGACGCGCGTGCCGTGATCCAGACGATCGTCGCGCGCTGCCCGAACCCGACCGTGCTGGTGGACTCCAACGCCGAGGTGATCGCCGCGAACCCCGCGTGGCGAGATCGCGTCGCCGGGCTGCGCACGCCGCTGAACTACGCGGAAGCCGCGCGAGAGATGCTCGACGAGCCGAGCCTGCAACGGGTCGAAGCCGTCCTCTGGAGCGCGGCCAGCACTGCAGGCGATGCCTCGACCGTCCACAGAATCGAGAGCGCCTACCGCGCCGGCGGCTCGACGACCGTCGATATCTACCCACTCCCGGCGTACGCGATGGCGATCGTCGTGCACCGCGATCCCCCGCTCGCGGAAGCCTCCCAGTTCCAACGCGCGAGCGTGAACCTCGGCGTCCCCCCCTCGCCGAGCGATCTCGAACGCGCCATGCACTGGATGTTCGACCGCAGCCCGGACCTGATCTGCCTCATCGACACCGACGGGCATATCCGGCGCGCCAACCCGGCGTTCTGCAAGTTCGTCGCGAGCACAGAAGAAGAACTCGCCTCAACCGGCTACATGCGGTTTTTTGAAGAGCCCGACCGCGCAACCATGCAGCGTTTGATCGTGCGCCTCAGCGCCGGGCTCAGTGTAGACCGCGTGGTGCTGCCGATACGCTGTGCCGACAGCGAGGTGCGCTACGCCGAGTGGTCCTGCGCGCCGCCGCACCCGGGGGCGATCCTGCTGATGCCGATCGGACGCGATGTTACCAGCGAGGTCCGCGCGTCGATGCTCCTGCCCACGCTGCGACAGGGGCTCTCCCGCTACCTGCAGCCCGCCCAGAGCGAACGATTATCCGGCGACGACGACCCAACGCCCCCGCCTCACGGGCAGCCGGCGAGCCAGAGCGCCACGTAGTAGTTCAGATCGAACGCGTTCACCGCGCCGTCCGGCACGCCATCGAGCGCCGCGCCGGTGACGTCCGCCCGCGGATCGTTTGCCAGCCAGAGCCCGATGTAATAGTTCAGGTCGAACGCGTTCACCGCGCCGTCCGGCACGCCGTCGAGCGCCGGGCCGGTCAGGTCCGCCGGGCACGAGCTGATGCATCCCGCCACGTCCGGGTTGCCGCTGACGCGCTGGGTGCGGATCGTGCCGGGGAAGGCCTGATCGCCGTAGGTGAGGCGCGCGACGAGCGCGTCGGTGTGGTCGTAAAGATTGATCTCGTCATTGCGCCCGAGGTTGCGCCCGTTGGGGTTGCCGAGGTCGCCGACGATCTTCACGCTCGGCGCGAGCCCCCACTCCTGGCGGAAGTCCTCGGCCGGGTCTTCGGTCAGGATGACCGACTCGCCCGGCTCCACGACGCCGAAGTCGCTGAGGTCGAACACGCCGGGGATGCGCTGGTCGTCGTTAAAGCTCCAGCCGGTCATGTCGATCGCCTGGTTGGAGAGGTTGGTGAATTCAACGAACTCACCCCCGACGCTGGTGCTGCCGCCGTACATCCATTCGGTGATCGCCATCCCGGTGCCGTTCGGCACGCTGATCGCAAACTGCCCGGGGTTGCCGATATCCCCGCTCGCGCTGGCCCAGGAATTGAACCCGTCCCCCACCGCTGAGAGCACCCAGACGTACACGTCATTCCCGAAGAAGTCGGCACCGTTCACCGCGTTCGAAACACCCGGCGAGGGCGTGAAGAACGCGCGGCAGTCCGACCCATCCGGCACGCGCCCCTGCGCGACATCCGTCGTCTGCGGGCCGAACACCACAACGTCGATCGCCTCCACGCCGTTCTCCACCCGATCGAACAGCCCGATCGTTTCACCGCTCGCCGACAGCGCGAACGGCGCATGCAGCGGGCCCTGCCAAGGCTCGTTGTCGGCCCAGATCACCAAGAACCCCTTCGCAGGAATCACCACGCCGTCGGGGATGCGCCACTTCGTCGGGTTCGTCAGATCGTCGGTCAGGTGCCGACCGCCGAGATCGACAGGGTGATCCTCGTCGTTGTACAGCTCGATGTAATCATCGGGATCGCCGAACTCGTCGGTCACGATCCCGCTGTTGCTCGCGAGCCACTCGTTGATGAAGACCCGCGGCGTCGGGCCGGGGATGACGAAGCAATCCTCGTCCGGATCGTTCGCGCCGCCGGGCGTGCGCGCGCAGAAGTCGCGCAGCGTCGCCGACCCGTCGGGGTAGCGCCCGAACGAGTTACCGAACCCCAGCCCGGGGAAGGTGAGCGATGAAACCAGCACGACGCCGTTCGCGTCGGTCTCCGAGAGCGTGACCGTGCCGCCGGTGGAGACCAAGCGCAGCGGCGCGCCCGAGCCGTCGCCGCCCGCGGGGAACGTGATAAACGCCCCGGGCGCGAGCACCGTCCCGATGGGGATCTGCCACCCGCGTGCGGCCCCGGGCCAATCGCTCAGGTGCATCCCCGACAAGTCCACCGCGACATCGCCGAAGTTGTACAGTTCGATAAACCCGTCCGCCGCGTTCGGCCCGCTCCCGGGGTACACCTCGTTGACCGCGATCGCGGGCAGCGCCGCCGGCGCGGGCGTGCTCGCACGCAGGTACGCCGTCCGAGCCTCGATGTACGGCTTGATCCCCCACGCCCACGGCTGACCGCCGCTGTAGCTCGACGGCTGCGTGTACGAATCCAAGAAACTCTGGTTCGTGAAGCCCCAGTCCGTTCCCCCGCCGCTGAGCGGGCCCTGGAACGCGAACGACGCGAGCATCGTCCGCAGCTCATCGATCAACCCCTCGCGCGGGGCGAGCGTGAACAGCCCGTCCACGCCGCCGACCTCACCCGGATCGAACGGCGTCAATGTGTGCACCAGGTACGGGCCCGCCTGCGAAGCCGTGTCGTAGTTCGGCGTCGCCTGATTCGGGTTCGATAAATGATCCAGACCGGGCTCGAACGAAGCACCGCGATCGTTGGTCGTCACCACATCGAACGAGAACGTATCGGTCGGCGTCAGCCCGAGACGCTGCAGCGGGACGCGGTACCGAACCACGCCTTCAGCTTTCGAGCTCAGGTCCTGAACAACCCCGCCGGGGTTGTCGAACGAGGCGTGACGGATCACCCAGTTGAACGTCGTCCGCTCGTACAGAATGAAACCGCCGCCGTTGTCGGTCCACGATCCCAGGAAATAGTTCGACAGGACAGGCGTGTTGATCTGCCGACCCCACGGGTTGGTCGTGCTCCCGCCGGCCCGCGTGTCGAAGAAGAACATCACGCGGAGCTGATTCGTCGAACCCCCGACGTCCACCGGCCCGGCGACCCGCACCTCCATCAGCAGCGCGTCCTCGTCGTTACTCACGCCGACCGACACGATGTCAAAGTGCGGCTCCGTCGCCGAGTGGAACACGTCGCCCACGCTGTCCTCGAACACCGTCTGCGGCGGCGTGCCAACGTTGCCCACCGCGCCCACCAGCTCACGCACATAGCGCAGGTACTGATCCCGGTACGCGTCGATCGCAAAGATCCGGCGCACCAGCGGCGGCATCGGGCCCCCGCCGAACGTCGAATCGAAATCCCACCCGAACCCGCCGTCGCCGAACGTCGGCGCGGGGCGCGTCGCCCAGTCGGTCGAGAAGAAATCCGTGCCGTAGGTGTTGTCCAGGTCGAACGGGATGTACTCGAACACGCCCGTCGCCGGGTTGGCGTACAGGTAGAAGTTGTTCGCGCCGTACCAGATGTTGTCCCAGTGCCCGTTGACGCAGTCCACCGCCATCGCGCGCAGGAACGTGTCCACGCTGAACCAATCCACGATCTCATCGGCAAAGGTCGCGTCGTCCGCGAACTCGATGAACGCGATGAAGTCGGCAAGATCCTCGAACACGTCCCCGGCGTTGTCCATCTCCAGCTCGTATGTCGGTGAGCCGAGCGCCTCGTACGTCGCAGCGGTCCCGGGCGCGACGTACCGCAGGTCAGCCCGCTCGCCCTTGAAGCTCGCCTTATAGAGGTTCCCCGCGTCGTTCTTGAACCACGCCTGCATGAACAGGTCGTCGATCTGCTCGGCCTGGATGTACACGTCGTCCACGATCGAGCCGTCGTTGATGACCAGTCGCATCGCCGAAGCCCGCGGCGCCGGCACGCCGAACGCGCGGTACAGGTCCAGCGCCAGCTTCCCGCGAACCACCGAAGGATCGTTCTGATGCCCGTTCAGGTTGAAGCTCTTGAGCCCCTGAAACCGGCGCCCGGAAACGTATTCGTTGAACTTGAGCTTCCACGACTTCTTCACCGCGAACCGACTCGTGTTCCCGCGCAGGCGGATGCCAACGTCTTCCATCGTGATGTCGATCCGCGAGTTCACCACGCGGACCGTGCACGGGTAATACGTGTCCGACAGCGGGTTGCTCAGAATCGCCTGCAGGTCCGCCGGGTCCACCGTCACGAAGACCTCGGTCAGCTCGTCATCAACAAAGACCGTCTCGCCCGCGAGCGCGTACCCGTCGTGCCCGCTCGGCAAGGGAATCTGCGCGATCACCCCCGCCGCAAGCAGGCACACCGCCACCACCGCCGCCGCCCAGCGTGTCGTCCAGTTCAAGGCTGCAATCCCGTTTCTGCTGCGACAACCGCCGCGCGGGCGACCGTCTGCCCCCAGAGGAATCAAGGGAGGCAGAGTAC
>Ga0213835_100141_pt1 | contig 88605 bp, 74 predicted proteins | sample SWPATP01_FD_160576 | JGI IMG/M metagenome (GOLD analysis project Ga0213835, IMG submission 160576) | Coastal seawater microbial communities from Marineland, Florida, United States - SWPA TP0 #1 | ecosystem: Environmental > Aquatic > Marine > Coastal | place: USA: Florida | collected 2016-08-05 | reverse complement strand
AATAAAGAGCATCCCGCATCTCCGGAATGTGGTGGGCGACCAGCGCCGGATTGCCGCCATAGCCATTGCAGGCAAGGATCAATGCCTCACAGCCGATGTCTTCGCGGGACCCATCCGGTCGCGACAGGGTCATGCCTCGCGGTTTGCCGGCGGAGCCAACGACGAGCGTGTCCACATGAGCTTCCGTCAGGATACCGATGCCGGCTTCTTCCGCGGCGTCGCGCAGACGATCGATCAACTCCTCGCCGGACCGGGAGGGAAGACCATGCATTCGAAGGTGCGAGTGACCGGGATAACGGAAGTTGTCGACCAGCGAAAACGCCAGGCCGTGGTCCTCGGCCAGCCATTCCAGCGTTGGGCCGACCGTTTCGGTTACCAGCCGAACGAGGCCCACATCCGGCTCGTCATCCGCCTTGTGCAGGATATCCGCCCCGAAGGTTTCCGGCGTGTCCTCGACGCCGATCGCGAGCTGCCAGCGCGTGCCTGCTGCCGGGATGAGGCCGGCTGACAGCGCCGTCGAGCCGCGCGGCAGCGGATCGCGCTCCAGCACAAGCACATCGACGCCGTCTGCCTTGGCCGACAATGCTGCAATCATGCCGGCGGCACCGGCGCCGATCACGACCAGCGGCACCGTCACCTCGAATTCCCGGTCCGAGACTTCGACCTTGCTCATCTGGCCTCGAACTCGGCGATCATGTCCGCGATCGTTGCGATCCGGCTGACCGGTTTCAATGCTGCGATCGCGGTCTCGTGCGTTTCCTGCGAAAAGGCTGCCGAACCATCCGACAGGGTGATCGTCTCGAAATCGCGGACATGGGCGTCGCGAACGGTGGAGGCGACACCGCCATTGGTGACGATACCGCCGATCACCAGCTTCTCGATGCCGCATTTGCGCAGGACCCATTCGAGCCGGGTCATGTAGAACGCCGAATAGGCGACTTTCTCGACAATGAGATCGGCTGGCGCGAGGTCGTCGATCAGGCTGTTGCCCCAGGTGCCGGGTGCGAAATCGCCCTTGCCGAGAAAGGGCCGAAGTTCCTTCAGATGCGGCGAGATGATCGGCTCGCCACCCTTGCCCGGCACCAGCGTGAACTGCGCCGAGATGATGTAGCCGCCTTTTGCGCGCATCACGTCCACAAGTGGCTTGATCCGCTCCGGAAGTGCTGCGATCTCGGGCGCGCCTTGACCGGCACGGCCATAGGCGCCGTCAGGGGCAAGAAAATCGTTGGTCAGATCGACGATGATCAGGCCGGTCTTTTCGATGGGGATCGGATGTCCGCTCATGATTTCCGCTCCACGATGATATTTCCGTAGAGATCGACGCGTGCCTTGAATTCCGGCGAGACGACTGTCGTTGCATCCGGCTGTTCGAGGATCGCCGGGCCCTGAATTTCGGAACCCTCCGGCAGTTGCAGGCGATCGTAGATCGTCGTCTCATGCCAGGCGCCGTCGAACCAGACCTGTCGCGAGCCGGTCGTTGCAGAGGCAACCGTCGTGTCGACAGGTGCCGCCAAGGCCTTCAAATCGAAGCTCGGACGAATGCCGATCGCGCTGGTGCGAAGGTTGACGATCCGCATCGGAACGCCTGGCAGAAGCCGGCTGAAACTTGCCTGATAGGCATCCTCGAAAGCCTGCTGGATCATCGCCTGGCTGACATCGGTGTTACCCCCGCTGATCGTTGCCGGCAGTGTGACGCGAACCGTATGGGTCTGACCGACATAGTGCATGTCGAGCTCGAACAGCGTATCGATCCGCTCGACCGTCAGATGCGCATCCTCGACGACGGCGCGCGCCTTGCCCGCCTCCTCGACCATGCGGGCGTCGATCGCCGCAACGTCGATGCCCTCGAGCGAGAGGTTCAAGGTCTGGACCTGGTCGTGCCGGATGTCGGCGATGACGCAACCCAGCGCAGATGTCACACCCGGATAACGCGGCACAAGCGCCGCCTTCAGCCCGACTTCGCGGATCAGCGCCGCGACATGCAATGCCCCGCCGCCACCGAAGGGAACGGCCGCGAACTTCTGCGGATCGTGACCGCGCTCGATCGACATCAGCCGGATCGCGCCGGCCATGCGGCTGTCGGCGATCTTCACGATCGCTTCGGCCGCTTCCATCACACCGAGGCCGAGTGGCTTTGCCACATGCTGCTCGATAGCCGCCTTGGCGGCCTCCACATCGAGACGGGCAAGCTTGCCGCCGATCGGCCGGTCCGCGTTGATGCGGCCGAGCACGACATTGGCATCCGTCAGCGTCGGACGGGTATTGCCCTGACCGTAGCAGACCGGGCCGGGCCGCGAGCCGGCACTTTCCGGGCCGACCTGCAGCAGGCCGCCTGCATCCACATGGGCAATTGAACCGCCGCCGGCACCGATCGTGGTGATCTCGATCATCGGCGTGCGGATGACGAGGCCGAAATCGATCGTCGTCTGGGCCGCGAGTGCTGCCTTACCGTCGGCAATCAGCGAGACATCGAAGGACGTGCCGCCGAGATCGCCGGTGATGACGTTCGGAAAGCCGGCCGCCTTTGCGATCGCGGCTGCGGCGATGACGCCTGCCGCCGGACCGGATAGCGCTGTACGGGCCGGAAGCCTGCGCGCCGTTTCCGTCGACATCACGCCGCCGTTCGACTGGACGATATGGAAGCGGCCGGCGAAGTCCTCGCTTGCCAGTGCCGTTTCCAGCTTGCCGAGATAGGAGCCGACGACCGGCTGCAGATAGGCGTTGAGGACCGTCGTTGACGTGCGCTCGAACTCGCGGATTTCGGGCAGGATTTGAGTCGAGCAGGCGAGGTTTTCGTTGTCCCAGACCGCACGGGCGGCTTCCACCGCGTGCTCCTCGTTTTCGGGATTGGCATAGGCGTTGACGAAAACGATCGCGAGCGCTTCCGCACCCATTGCCTTCAGCTTTTCGGCAGCGACGCGGACGGCATCGACATCGACGCCCAGACGGATCGTTCCGTCGGCGAGCGTGCGTTCCGCCACTTCCAAGCGCATGTCGCGTTCGACGACAGGTATGAAATCGCCCCACAGGCCCCAGGTGTTGGGCCGGTCCCGGCGACGCATTTCCAGCACGTCACGAAAGCCTTCGGTGGTGATCAGACCGACCCTGGCGCCCTTGCGCTCCAGCAGCGCGTTGGTGCCGACGGTCGTGCCGTGCACGATCGAGGAGAGGTCAGCGATGGCGCCGAAACCCTTCAGACCATCGAGGAAGCCGACAGCTTCATCACCGCGGTTGGAGGGGACCTTGTTGGTACGGAATTTCGAAGACGCTTCATCGAAATAGAAGAGATCGGTAAAGGTGCCGCCGACATCGACCCCGACGATCCTGCCCAATCCCGACTGGCCCAGTTTTTCATTTTGTTGTTTTGTTGTTCCCAGATCGCTCACGCGGCCACTCCCTTGCGCAGCTTGTCGGTTGCTTCGTGGTCGATCTCGCCATCTGCGCCGATCACCACGCCGTAGAGGGCTTCCGCCTGACTGGTGCTGACGAAGCCGAGGCGCACGTCATGCAGAACCTTGTCCGGGTCGCGCCCATGCGGATCGCCCCAGCCGCCACCTCCCGGCGTTTCCAACCGGATCCGCTTGCCGGGCTTCAGCCTCAGATCGGTGATCTTCGACGCCATCGGCGGAACGGCTTCGCCGCCGTCTTCCGTCTGCCAGGAGAACCGGTTCAATGCCGCTGACTCTCCGCCGACGACGCCGAACGGCGCGCGTCTGCCGCGTTCGCCGAGCAGCGCCACGTCGCCGCCGGTGAGAAGCTCCAGTTCGTAGACGGAGCCCACGCCGCCGCGATGGGTGCCGGCACCGGCCGAATCCGGCCGCAGTGCCCATTGCGTGAACATGACGGGATAGGCCGCTTCCAGGATCTCCACCGGCGGAACGGTCGCGGTCGAAATCGGGTTGTTGGCGTGGTTCAAGCCATCCGACATCGGATTGCCGCCGAGACCGCCACCGAAGAACGAGAACATCACCCATCGCTTGTGGTCTGCCCTGTAGCCGGCGAGCGACAATGCGTTGATCGTGCCGAACGGGGCAGCAGTAGCACGGGCCGGATCAGCCTGGGCGATTGCGCCAAGAACGACGCCGATCAGCCGCAGGATGGTTTCCGTATAGCCGGCAACCGGCTTTGGAGCATTTGCGCCGAGCAGCGAATTGTCGACGATGGTGAAGGAGATCGGGCGAAGGCAACCCGCATTCGCCGGAACTTCGGTAAAGATATGCTTCAGCGCCACGTAGCAGGCGGCGATCGTCGTCGAGCGCGAGATATTGATCGGACCCTGGGCCGACTGGGTGGAACGCGAAAAATCAAGCGCCATCGTGTCGCCGGCAATCGTCAGGTCGAGCGCCACCGTCAGCATCTCGTCGATGATGCCGTCATTGTCGAGTACGTCCTCGAACGAATAGGTGCCATCCGGGATCGAAGCGATCGCCGAACGCATCAGCGCTTCGGCGCGGTTCGAGAATGCCTCGAACGCCGCATCGACTGTCGCTGAACCATATTCACCGAGAAGAGCGCCAAGCCGTTTCTCGCCGAGATCGAGCGCGTTGAGCTGGCCGTTGAGATCGCCCCAGTTCGACATCGGAACACGGGAATTGGCGGAAAGGATCTCGATGATGTCGTTGTTCATCGTGCCTGCGGAGATCAGCTTGACGACCGGGATCCGCACGCCTTCCTGAAAGCTTTCGACCGCCTTCGGATTGTAGCTGCCGGCGACATTGCCGCCGATGTCGAGCCAGTGACCGACCGAGGCCATCCAGCAGAACAGCTTTCCATCCCGAAAGATCGGCCGCACCAGACGGAAATCGTTGAGATGCGTCCCGCCTTCATAAGGATCGTTGAAGATGAACGTATCGTTCTCCTGCAAGCCCCCTTCCCGCTCGACCTTGGAGATGACGGCGCGCACGGCAAACGCCATGGCCCCGACGAAGATCGGCAGGCCGGATGTGCCCTGCACCAGCGTGTCGCCGGTCGTGGCGTGATAGATGCCGTGGCAGGCATCCTTGGCTTCGGCGATTGTCGGGTTAAACGCAGAACGATAGAGCGTCGCATCCATCTCGTCCGCGATCTGTTCCAGCCGTCCCTTCAGCACCGCCAAAGTTACGGGATCAAGCGTCACGGCATCGGTCGTGACGGTAGCTTGCGAGCTCATGCCGCATCCTCTTCATGTCTGTCTTTTCCATCGGCATCTTCGTAGGTTCTGCCGAGCGCGAGCATGTCGGGCGTGCCGATCAGCGCATTGAGCCCGTTGAAATCGAACATCCGGTCGGCGAAAGGCGCGTTGGATCCGGCAGCGGCCAGCGAGGCGTAATAATCGACCGCGGTCTTCGCCATTGCCCGGACGATACCGCCCGGGAAGATGACGATCTGGAAGCCGAGGTCGGACAATTCAGCCGCGTTGTGGATCGGCGTCGTGCCGCCCTCGACCATGTTGGCGACCAGTGGCCTGACGCCCTTCAGCGCCCCGGCGATGTCGCCCAGCTGCTCGCCACTCTTTGGTGCCTCGACGAACAGGATGTCGGCACCGGCTTGCGCATAAAGATGCGCGCGTTCCAGCGCCCGATCGATGCCTTCCATCTGCAGCGCATCGGTGCGCGCGATGATCAGCGTCTGTTCGTTGGCGCGGGCGTCGACGGCCGCCTTGATCTTTCCAACCATCTCTCCGGTGGAGACGACCGACTTGTCGTTCAGGTGCCCGCAGCGCTTCGGCGTGGTCTGGTCTTCGAGCTGGATGCCTTGGCCGCCCATCTTTTCAAACAGCCGCACCGTGCGCTGGACGTTGAGCGCATTGCCGTAGCCCGTGTCGGCATCGACGATGACAGGCACGGTCATCCGGTCGCAGATCATCGCGATCCGGTCGGCCACTTCCGCCATCGACACGAGGCCGATATCGGGTCGCCCAAGATGGGTGTAGGCGATGGCCGCGCCGCTCAAATACACTGCGCGAAAGCCGGCGCCCGCTGCGATCGACGCCGTGAGGGCGTCAAACACTCCAGGCGCGACAATCGGAATGCCGCTCTTCAAATCCTGGCTGAGACTCATGGTATGTTTCCTTGTTCTTGCCGGCCTCTCTGGGCCGTGTTCTTGTCGCTCAAAGGCCGAGATAAGCCCGTTTCAATTCAGGATTGTCGCGAAGTTCGGCGGCATCGCCTGATAGTGCGACCGAACCGTTCTCCAGGATGTAAGCCCGGCTCGCGAGGTCCAGCGACTGCATGACGTTCTGCTCCACCAGCATGATCGGCAGGCCATCGTCGCTCAGGCGGCGGATGAGCGAGAACATCTCCTCGACCAGAAGCGGCGACAGGCCGAGCGAAGGCTCGTCGAGGATCAGCAGCTTGGGCTCGCTCATCAGGCCGCGGCCGATCGCCAGCATCTGCTGCTCGCCGCCCGACAGCGTGCCGGCGAACTGCCGGGTCCGCTCTTTCAGCCGCGGAAAGATCGAGAACACCTTTTCGATATTGCCGGCCCGGCCCCGCTTCGGCCGGCAATAGCCGCCGAGTTCGAGATTTTCCAGAATGGTGAGGTTGGGGAAGATCTTGCGACCTTCCGGGACATGGATGAGGCCGGATGCAACGATATCGCGGGCGGTGGCGCCCAGTATCTCGCGGCCGTCAAAACGTACAGAGCCGCTGCGGGCGGGCTGCACCCCTGACAGTACCTTGTTGAGCGTGGTCTTGCCGACGCCGTTCGATCCGAGCACGGCGACCACCTCGCCCTTGCCGACGGAAAGGCTGAGGCCGCGAAGGACTTCGGTTCCGCCATAGCCGGCGCGCAGGTCTGCGATCTCAAGCATGGGCTGCCCCTTCCGCCTTGATGCGCGCTGCAGCGCCGTGGCCGAGATAGGCCTCGATGACAGCCGTATCGGTACACACCAAACGCGGCTCGCCGCTTGCAATCATCTTGCCCTGCGAGAGCACGTAGACGGTGTCGCAGAGGTTCATCACCGCCTGCATGATGTGTTCGATCATCAGGATCGTGACACCCTCCTCGCGGATCTGCCGGATGATCGGCAAAACGTCACGGATTTCGGATGGGTTGAGCCCCGCCAGCACCTCATCGAGTAGCAACAGCTTCGGCTGCGTCGCGAGTGCCCTTGCCAGTTCGAGCCGCTTGCGGCCGGCAATCGTGAGGCCCGAGGCAAGTTTGTCGAGTTCGTGGCCAAGACCGACTTTTTCGGCCGTCAGGGTCGCAAGACGCCTCGCCTCAGCCGGATCCTTGGTGTGCAGGAAGGCACCGACGGCGATGTTGTCGCGAACGTCGAGACCCGCAAAGGGCTGGACAATCTGGAACGTGCGCGCCAGTCCTCGGCGTGCCCTCAAATGCGGCTTTTCGCTGGTAATGTCCTCATTCTGAAACGTGACGGTTCCCGCATTGGGGTTGAGGAAGCCGGCGATCATTGCAAACAGCGTCGTCTTGCCGGCCCCATTGGGACCGATCAGCCCGGTGATCGGACCCTCCGCCACATCGATCGTTGCATCGTCGACGGCGAGAAGCCCGGAAAATCGCTTGGTGAGATTGTGCGCTTTCAACATGGTCATGCCCCTCACATCGCCTTGCCGCGGCTTTTGCGCCGATACCAGAGATCCGCCACGAAGCCTCTGATCCCGTTCGGTGCGAAAGCGACGCAGAGAATGAGGATGATGCCGAAGACGACGAGATCGACGCCGGCGATGCCGCCCGAAAACGACTTGGTGATTTCGCCAAGACCCAAGAGGAGGACCGAGCCGATCAGCGGCCCGAGCATCGTGCCTGCACCACCAACGATCGCCGCAAACAGCGCCTCGATCGAGATCCACGAGCCGTAGGCGACATTGGCATCGATGAAGAGGAAGTTCTGGACGTAGAGGCAGCCGGCAAGCGCGGTGATTGCGGCAGACAGAGTGATCGCCTGAATCTTGATCTTGAAGATATCGACGCCGAGCGCCTGCGCCGCCTGATCGTTTTCACGAAGCGCGATGAGATAGGCGCCAAAGGCGGATCGTTCCAGCCAGCGGGTCAGAAGCAGGCCGCCTGCCACGAAGCCGATGAGGATCAGCAGGAACCAGCGGCGGTCGGAAAATTGCAGATAGGCAAAGCCGTTGTTGATCGAGACCATCATGCCGGCAGCGCCACCGGTGAAATCCCAGCTGTTGGCGAGGATGCGCAGCACTTCCGCGAATGCCAGCGTGATCAGCGCGAAATACGATCCCTTGAGGCCTGCCCGGAAACTCAGAAAGCCGATCAGGGCGCCGACGGCCGCACCGAGAATGACGCCGCAGACAAGGCCGACCCAGGCATTGATGCCGAAGCTGGTCTGCAGGATCGTCGTCGTATAGGCGCCGGTACCGAAAAAGGCCGCGTGTCCGAAGGAGGAGAGCCCGCCATAGCCGCCGAGAACATTCCAGCCCTGCGCCGTGAGCGCGATGATCATCATGAAGATCAGGAGATTGAGAATGTTGCCCGGCAGCCCGGCAATGGCTGCGATGCCGACCACGCCGAGAAAGGCAAGGGCCGCGATGAATTCGAAGTTCTTCTTCATGCGCGTGCTCCAAACAGGCCGGTGGGCTTCACCAGAAGCACGAGAATGAAAATGAGGAAGATGCCGATCTGGCCGAGGCTATCGCCGAGGAAAAGGCTGGAAATGGCTTCGACGACGCCGATCAGCAGGCCGCCGATCAGGGCGCCGGGGATCGATCCCATGCCGCCGAGAACCACGATGGTGAAAGCGACCAGAACGAATGCCGCCCCTGTCGTGGGGCTGACATAGAAGGAGGGCATCAACAGCCCGCCGGCAATCGCCAGACAGGCGGTACCGATCGCAAACGTCATGGCATAGACATGCGCGACATTGATCCCGACAAGGCTGGCGCCGAGTTTTTCCTTGGCAACGGCGCGGATCGCCTTGCCGATATCGGTGCGGTTGAGGATCGCCCACAGAAGGACGGCGGTCACGACCGAGACTCCGAGCCCGATCACCCTCGGCAGTGAGAGGAGGAGCGGACCGAGCGGCACGATCTCGAACGCGTAATCTGTCGCAATAGTGCGGGTGTCGGAATTGAACCCGGCGAGAAGCAGGTTCTGGATGACGATCGAAAGACCAAGGGTGGCGAGCAATATGCCGTTGTCGGAGCCGCGGCTGGCCGGACCGATGATGAAGCGCTGCAGACAATAGCCGATCGCGAACATCATAGGCGTGACGACGAGGATGGCCACGTATGGATCAAGGCCGAACCTGTCTGAGGCCAGCCAGACGAGATACATCGCGACCGTCAGCAACGCGCCGTGGGCGAAGTTGACGATGTGCAGCACGCCATAGATGAGGGTAAGCCCGAGGGCGATCAGCGCATAGACGGCACCGAGCATCAGGCCGTTCATCAACGCTTCGAAAATGATTGTCGGCGAATACATGATGTTCCTTCGAAGAAGGGCTTGCCGGAGTGGCCCGGGACAAAAACGCCGCCCCGGGCCTGCCGCACTCGCTGGGTATGGATTAGCCGTTGGCCGGGAACTTGGGCTTGGCCTGGGCGAACTGGTCCGGATAGATGACCTTGATCTGGCCACCCTGAACCTGGGTATTGAGCGGAAGCGCGTTGACGTTCTGGCCGGTCGCATCGAACTTCGACTTGCCGTAGGGCATCACGCCGCTGTCGAACTCGTTCTTCTGCAAGGCTTCGATGATCGCGCCGCTTTCGGCACTCTTGGCAAATTCCAGCGCCTGCGCTGCGACCTTGACAACCGAATAGTTGATCGGCGCGTTGTAGGCGTAGAACTTGCCGGCGGCCTGAACGGCCTGCATCAGCTTGTCGTTGGTGGGGTTCTTGGGATCGCCCCAGTGGTTGACGTCCATCACGCCTTCTGCCGCTTCCGGGAATTCCTTGACGAACCGGTAGCTGGAGGCCGCACCGCCGAAGAGAGCATAGATACCGCCCTTCGGCTTGACCCGCTGCTGTTGCAGTGTGCGGGCGAACAGCACAAATTCGTTGAAGTAATGCGAGGGAATAATGAGGTCGGGCTGCAGCGAACGCAGGCGCAGAACGACGTTCGACATGTCACGCGCCGGTGTCGGGTGCGAGATCGCCTCGACCACTTCGAAGCCGAGGGCAGGCAGGCGAGCCTGCATCAGCTTGGCGAGGCCCGAGCCGAGAAGACCGTCTTCGTGGACGATTGCCACGGTCTTTGCAGCCTTGCCGGAAGCGTCGTTGATGGTCACGAGGTTCTTCAGCGCGACGTCGGCCGCCATCGAGAAGCTCGGGTTGAAACGGAAGACGTTTTTCAGGTTGCGGGTCATCAGCGCGTCGGAGACGGCGCAGTCGATGATGAAGGGAAGCTCGTAGCGGGCCGCGGCCTGGGTCGCGGTCATGGAAATGCCGCTGGCAAAACCACCGACGACGATCGCAGCGCCATCCGCCTTCAGCTGTTCGGTCGCCTGGGCGCCGGCTTCGGCATTCGAACGGCTGTCGCCGATCAGAAGTTCGAGCTTGGCGCCGCCGAGCGACTTGATGCCGCCGGCATCGTTGATTTCCTTGATCGCATATTCCGCGCCGATCCGTGCCAGATCGCCGTCTCCGGCAAAGCCACCGGTCATCGGCTGCAGCAGACCGATCTTGACCGTCGGTGCCTGTGCCCGGCTGAGACCGGGTGCCGCAAGGACCATCGCCGAGACACCGCCAACTTTCAGCACCGTGCGCCGGGAGACCGAGTTCGTGAGCTTCTTCATTCCTTCACCACCCTCTTAGGATTGCGGGGGCCGGATGCCCGCTCGTTACGGTAGACCTCGGACGTAGGGCTCCAGTGCCGGCTCCCTTCAGTGCCCTTGCGTACGAGGTTCATTTGCAGGCTGTATCTATCGGGACGGTAGAGCGCTTGGAGATACTCCATGCCGCGCCCTCCCTTGCCGTAGACGACGCGGGTCAGCGCGATGAGGGGCGAGCCCACACCGATACCCAGCGCCTCGGCCACTTCCGGATTGGCAAGAACCGCACCCACTTCCTGCCACGCCGTTTCAGCACGCAGGCCGGCTCTCTCCATCAGTTCGAGCAGAGCCATATGAGCCAGGTCGTCACGTGAATATTCGCGACCGACGCGTTCGGGCACGTAGGCCGTCAGATAGGAGAACGGAAGGTAGTCGAAGGAGCGTACGCGCACCGACTTCTGAACCCGCTCGTCGTCTTCGAGATGCAAGGCCTCGGCAACCTTCTCGGGTGCCTCGATATAGTCGAACGAGATCAGCTTGACGGCCGTTGTCCGCCCCATTTCAATGAGGTGAGCAAAGGCATTCGAGAGGTCCGCCGTCGCCATCTGGGCAAAGTTGGAGCCCCGCACATAGGTGCCGGATCCGACCCGCTTGTCGACCAGGTCTTCGGCGGAAAGTAGATCGAGCGCGAGCCGGACCGTGACCCGCGAAACCCCGTATTGTTCAGCCAACGCAAGCTCGCTCGGCAGGCGCATGCCGGCCTTCAGCTCGCCCGAAACGATCTTGTCCCGCAGCAGAAGATAGACCTTCTGAGTCTTCAAGGGTTCGGTCGCCGGCCTCAACGTGAGCTCCCAATCTATCTTATTTTTAATACAGGTTTTGTATAAAACGGCTGACAGATCTCGTCAATGCCCATATAACACTCAGCAGACGTATTTGCCTATATGCAGTGCAACATGCGAGATTGTGCGATGCAAGAGAGATTTGCGGAAACCGAGTTTTCACATGCGATGGTGCCGCTTGCCGTCGGCAATCTCACGTTTCGAAACCGCATTCTCGTTCCGGCGCATACGACCAATTTCGGCGAAAACCACCTGCCGAGCGAGCGCCACCTTGCCTATCACCGTGAACGTGCGAGGGGCGGTGTCGGTGCGATCATCTTTGAATCCATCCGCGTTCACGCGAACTCGCTTGGCCGGCCGCAGGCCGTCTGTGGCTTCGACCCTGCCTGTATCGAACCGTTCCGCAGGATTACCGAGGCTGTCAAAGCGGAAGGCGCGCGGATCCTTGGCCAGATCATCCATCTCGGCCGGCAGGTTGAGGGCGATTTTGAGCGAACGGTCTCCTGGGGCCCATCGCCGATTGCGTGGGCGACATCCGCGCTGCCGCCACGCCCGATGGATCGCGCCGACATGGATGCGGTGATCGAAGGGCATGTGCTGACCGCGCGCCATCTCATGGCGGCGGGCTTCGAGGGGATCGAGCTGCAGATGGCACATGGCCATCTTCTGCAGCAGTTCCTTTCACCGCTTTCGAACAACCGTGACGACGCGTATGGCGGCTCGGCGGAAAACCGGATGCGGTTTCCGCTTGAGGTCCTGCAGGCTGTCCGCGCGGAAGTCGGTCGCGATTTCTGTCTGGGCATTCGCCTCAGTGGCGATGAGTATGTCGAGGGCGGGATCACCATCGATCAGGCCGAGAGGACCGCGGTGTCACTTGCGGCGGCCGAGAAGATCGACTTCTTCAATGTCTCGCACTCCGCCTATCACGCCTCCTATTCGCTCGCTTCGCAAATGGCCGACATGGCGATCGATCCGGAACCATTCCGGTCATTGCCGGCGCGGATCCGCATCGCTTTGCGCAGCCGTGGCCACGACATACCCGTCTTCGCCGTCTGTCGGTTCAACACACTGGCGGAAGCCGACGCGATCATTGCGGCCGGTGGCGCGGATGCGGTTGGTATGGCGCGTGCCCACCTTGCCGAGCCGGCCATCGTCAACAAGACGGTCGAAGGCCGCATGAACGAAATCGGCACCTGCATTGCCTGCAATCAGGGTTGCGCCGGGATGCTGGAAAAGAACCTGCCGATCCGATGTCTTGTCAATCCGCGTGCCGGGCTGGAAGGCGTATGGCCGGAGCTTGCCACGACCGGCACGCGACAACCCAAACGCTTGCTCGTGGTCGGCGGCGGACCGGCAGGACTGGAGGCGGCCCGGACGGCAGCGGAGCGCGGCCATATCGTGACGCTGTGGGAAAAGCAGGAAAATCTCGGCGGTCAGTTTCGCGACGCGGTGAAAATGCCCAAGCGCGCCGAATTCCGGACGCTCATGGCAGAGCAGATTGCCGATCTGAGTCGGTTCGGTGTGTCGGTGGTAACAGGCAAGCATGCTGATGCCGGATCGATTGCCAGTTTTGCCGCCGATGCGGTGTTTCTGGCGACCGGTTCGATGCCGGTTCGCGCAGAATGTGCCGGCGGCGGAAAGGCCTTCACGATCGTCGAGGCGCTGGACGATCCGGCAGCGCTCGGCACCTACGTGGCACTGTTTGACCGCACCGGCGAATGGGCGGCACTGACGCTTGCGGAACATCTCGCTGACCTCGGCAAAAAGGTGACGTTCTTTTCGCCGGCTGGCGGCATCGCCTGGCGCACGACCATCTACTCGACACTCGCAAACCTGAAACGGCTGCGCGAGAAGAAGGTGAGGATCGCCACGCTCCGGAAGGTTGAAGCCTTCGACGGCAAGACCCTGACTGTCGAGGATCTCTCGACCGGCGAGAGCGAGTTGCATATGGGGTTCACCGGTCTCGTTGCTGCCGAACACAATTTCGCGGACCAGTCTCTCTTCCAGCAGCTCCGCGCTCTTGCTGTTCCCGTCCGGCAGATCGGCGACAACCTCGCGCCCCGCACGGCCCTTGAAGCCGTCTATCACGGCCATCTTGCCGCTCGAGACCTATGAGATCTGGAAGGAGTAACACTCGATGAGCATTCTGATAACGGGTGCCGGTGGCTTCCTCTGGCTGAACCTGATCGAGGTGCTGAATGCTGAGGGCCAACCTGTCGTTGCCCTCAACGATCGCGCTCTTCCCACAGCCTTTGCCGTGAAGCCGGGTGTCGCGGTCGAATTGGCGGACGTCCACGATCGCGTGGCGATCGCCGACATTCTCTCGCGCCACGACATTAGCTGCATCATCCATGCCGCTGCAATTACCCTTGGGCCAAAGAGTGCCATCGCAACGGCAAGCGACGCCTTCGACGTCAATACGGTCTCGGTCGGGATCCTGCTTGAGGAGGGTCGAAAAGCCGGCATCCGCCGCTTCGTCTACCCGAGTTCATCCGCCGTCTATGGCGCGGCACCCTTCGATGGCGCAGCCGTGACCGAAGAGACGAACCCGATGCCAACAACGCTTTACGGCTTTACCAAGCTTGCCAGCGAAAGACTGGTTGTCGAGGCGGGGAAAAGCTTTGGCATGTCCACTGTGCGGGCGCGCATCACGGCGGTGTTCGGGCCGCATGAGCATGAGACCGGCGTGCGCGAGACGATGAGCCCGCCGTTTCAGATCGCCGCCAAGGCCGTGGCGGGTGAGGATGTTCTCCTGCCTATAGGCGGTGCCCGCGACTGGACGAGCAGCCGAGACATAGCAAAAGCGCTTGCGCTGCTTGCAACGGGGGAAAGCCTGCCGTCAGATCTCTACAACCTCAGTGTCGGCGAAACCTGGCATGTGAACCGCCTCAGTGCGCATCTGGCGAAAGCCTATCCCGGCTGGCGCTTTGCTGACGGAAAGGCCGATGGCAGCGACAGCGCGATCGCCTTCAACGACGATCTCTCCCGACGTCGCCATGCGGTCTCGGCCAAAAGGTTCGAAACGGATTTCGGCTTCCGCTTCATGGCGCCGGACGAGGCCTGCGCAGACTATGTCCGCTGGCTTGCCGATCAGACCCATGCCTCGTGAACTACCGCGCCGTATAGCCGCCATCGGCCAGCACGTCGGTGCCGGTGATGAAGCTTGCCTCGTCGGAGACGAGAAAAAGCGCCGTCGCGGCAATCTCCTCCGGTGTTCCGATCCGACCGATCGGATGAAGAGGAGCGAGCATTTCGATGACCGCCGCCTCGCTGCCGGCCTGTCGGGTGACGCGGCTCGTCAGCACCGCACCCGGCGAAAGACTGACGGCACGAATGCCCTGGTCGGCGTGGTCGAGCGCGAGACTGCGGGTGAGCGAATGCAGCCCCGCCTTGCTCGCCGAATAGGCGGCACGCCCGGGAGTCGTCACATGGCCGAGCTGGGACGCGATATTGAGGATGACGCCGCCCTGTTTAGCGAGATGCGGCACGCCGTATTTGCAGATCAGGAAGGCGCCAGTGAGATTGACATCCAGTGTCTTGCGCCAGCTTTCGAACGGGATGTCGCAGACGCTGCCGAGCGGCGTTTCGGTTGCGGCGTTGTTGACGAGAATGTCGATACGGCCAAAGCGGCTCGCGACCGCGTCGATGCAGGCCTCGACCGAAGCCGGATCGGCAACATCGCATGGCATGGCAAGGCAGCGATCCGGCTCAAAGCCATCGGGTGGAACGGCGTCGAGATCGAGCATCGCGACGCTTGCGCCAGCCGAGGCGAACCTCTTGGCGATCGCCCGCCCGATATCGCCGCCCGCGCCGGTGATGATGGCGACGCGGCCTTCAAGGCATTGAGGAGAAAACATGCATCACCCTTCAGGAGAATTCGAACACTTCGGATCGTCTGTCATCATCGCTTGATTTGCAAATTGAATCTGTCTTAATCTCAATACAGGTTTTGAGGGCCTTAGCCGGCCTTGAGGAGTTGATAATGCTGAGGGAACACCGTCCACAGACACTGTTCGACAGGATCTGGCAGAACCACGTGATCGCATCGCAGAGCGATGGTCAGCAGTTGCTGTTCATCGATCGGCACCTGGTTCACGAAGGATCGTTCCACGGTTTCAACAAGCTGAAGGACAAGAACGCGCGGGTTTCGAGGCCAGACCTCACCTTCGGCATCGTCGATCATTACGCGCCGACGCGGATACGCGACATTTCGAAGATCGATGCCGCCATCGCTGGGATGATCACCCAGCTGGAGGAGAACTGTCTTGCCAACGATGTCCGCATCTTCGGACTAAACGACCCGCGCCAGGGCATTGTCCATGTGGTCGGTCCGGAGCAGGCGATCACGCTGCCCGGCGCCACAATCGTTTGCGGCGACAGCCACACCTCGACGCATGGCGCTTTTGGCGCAATCGCGTTCGGCATCGGCGCTTCGGAAGTGGCGCATGTCCTGATGACCCAGACGCTGTGGCAGAAGAAGCCGAAATCGATGCGGGTCCGCTTCGACGGCAAGCTTGGGCCTGGAATCACCGCCAAGGACATGGCACTGGCGATGATCGCCGCGATCGGTGCCGATGGCGCCCAGGGCCATGCGATCGAATACACGGGCTCGGCGGTCGAGGGGCTGTCGATGGAAGGTCGGCTGACACTCTGCAACCTCTCGATCGAGAGCGGCGCGCGTTGCGGCCTTATCGCCCCAGACATGACGACGGTGAATTTCCTGCGCAACCGGCCGCTCGCACCGAAAGGCGATCTCTTCGAGCGTGCAGCTGAAGCCTGGCTTTCCCTGCGCCGCGATGACGACGCCGCGCTCGAGCGCGAGCTGGTGATTGAAGGCAGCGAGATTGCACCTGTTGTCACCTGGGGGATTAGCCCAGAAGACGCGCTGCCGATCACATCCGCGGTACCCATGCCCGACGCAATGACCGACGAGTCACGGGCGGCCCATACGCGCGAAGCGATCGACTATATGGGCCTGAGACCCGGCATGCCGCTGACGGAAATTCCGGTAGACCGCGTCTTCATCGGTTCTTGCACCAACAGTCGCATCGAAGACCTCAGAGCCGCCGCCGCCGTGCTGTCCGGCCGCAAATCTGCCGTTCCAGGTCTGGTGTCACCAGGATCGTCGCTTGTGAAACACCAGGCCGAGCAAGAGGGCCTGGACCGGATTTTCGTGGATGCCGGATTGGAATGGGTCGATTCCGGCTGTTCGATGTGTGTCGGCATGAATGGTGATCTCGTTCCGCCCGGTGAACGCTGCGCCTCTACCACCAACCGCAATTTCAAAGGCCGACAGGGCCCGAAGTCGCGCACGCACCTGATGTCGCCGGCCATGGTCGCCGCGGCCGCGGTGACCGGTCACCTGACCGATGTTCGAGATCTGATGGGAGGCCGCAGTTGAGACCGTTCAAGACCCTCGACGCAAAAGCCGCGCCGCTGCCTTTTGCAAGCGTCGATACCGATCAGCTGATCCCGGCGCGCTTCATGAAGCGCTCGCGATCGGAGGGATACGGCCAGTATCTTCTCTACGACATGCGCTTCGACGGGGAAGGAAATCCGATCGAGGATTTCCCGTTGAACGACCCTGCCCGCGCAGGCGTCGAAATCCTCGTGGGACGCCGGAATTTCGGCGCAGGTTCCTCGCGGGAGGCCGCCGTTTACGCGCTTGTCGACTACGGTTTTCGCTGTGTCATCGCACCGAGCTTCGGCGACATTTTTGCGTCCAACTCCGTCAACAACGGCCTCTTGCCGGCGCGGGTGACCGAAGAGGATGCGGAGACCATTCTTTCCCTGCTGGAAAATGGACAGGACCGTGCCTTTGTCGATCTCGACACCTGCGAAATCCGGCTCGCCAACCATGTCTTCCGCTTCGAGATCGAGCCCGTCTGGCGCACCAAGCTCCTCAACGGCTGGGATGATCTCGACCTGACGGCAAGCTATGCCGACGATATTGCCCGCTACATGGTCTCGGACAAAGAACGCCACCCATGGCTTCAGGAGATCCCCGCTTCGATCTGAGCGACTGCGCCAAGTTCGGCGCGTGATCTCGATTGGTTCGTTGCGTTGGGTGGCGCTCGCAGGCAGCCAACAGTTACCCGTCAGGCCTGCTCGAACTCGATCAGCGCGCCCTGGAAGTCCTTGGGGTGAACGAAGATCACCGGTTTGCCGTGTGCGCCGATCTTCGGCTGACCATCGCCCAGAATCCGTGCGCCCGTCTCGACGATCCTTGCGGAGGCGGCTTTAATGTCGTCGACCTCGAAGCACAGGTGGTGGATGCCGCCGGACGGGTTCTTGTCCAGAAAGCTCGTGATCGGTGACGTCTCTCCGAAGGGGCGGAGAAGCTCGATCTTGGTGTTGGGCAGTTCGACGAAGACAACGGTCACGCCGTGCTCGGCCAAATCCTGCGGTGCGGAGACCGAAGCGCCGAGGCCGCGATACTGATCGGCTGCCGCTACCAGATCCGGCACCGCGATTGCCACGTGATTGAGCTTCCCGATCATCGTTCCTCACACATTTCTGCGCTTCCCTTCAAGGAGATCGATCACGGCGTTGGCGGCATCGAGGACGTTTGTACCGGGCCCGAACACGGCAGCGACGCCGTTTTGGAGGAGGTAGTCGTAGTCCTGTCGCGGAATGACGCCGCCGACTACCACAATGGTATCCTTCGCACCCTTGCGCCTGAGCGCCTCGACCAGTTGCGGGGCAAGCGTCCTGTGACCGGCGGCCAGCGACGACATGCCGACCACCTGGACCTTTTGCTTTATCGCCAGATCCGCAGCTTCGTCCGGAGTCTGGAACAGCGGGCCGGCCAGAACCTCGAAGCCGATATCGCCGAAGGCCGAGGCGATGACCTTTGCGCCACGATCGTGGCCGTCCTGGCCAAGCTTTGCGACCATGATCCGCGGCTTGGAATTGGACGATGTGTATTCGGCAAGGCGCTTCGTCAGCGTCTCGTATTCCGGGTCGCCCTCATAGGCGGGGCCATAGATATCGCTGACCACGTCAGGCACGGCCGCATGATCGCCGAACGCCTTGCGCATCGCGTCCGACATCTCACCGACCGTGGCACGCGCGCGCGCTGCCTCGACCGCAGCCGCCAGGAGATTGCAGCGGCCCGACGTCGCCACCTCGCCAAGGGCTGCAAGTGCCGTTGCCACCTTGCCGGAGTCGCGCTTGCGGCGCACCTCTTCCAGCCGCTCGATCTGGCCGTTGCGCACGGCCGTATTGTCGATGGCAAGGATGTCGATATCATCTTCTGTCTCGAGCCTGTATTTGTTGACGCCGACGATGATCTCCTCGCCGCGGTCGACCTTGACCTGGCGCAGTGTCGCCGCCTCCTCGATCAGACGCTTCGGAAGGCCGTCGGCGACGGCCTTGGTCATGCCGCCGAGCGCCTCGATCTCCTCGATCAGGGCCCAGGCCTTTTCCGCGAGCTCGCTGGTCAGGCTTTCGACATAGTAGGAGCCGGCGAGCGGATCGACGACTTTGGTAACGCCGGTTTCGTGGGCGAGGATCAGCTGCGTGTTGCGCGCGATGCGGGCGGAGAATTCGGTCGGCAGCGCCATCGCTTCATCGAGCGCGTTGGTGTGCAGCGACTGGGTGCCGCCGAGCACCGCCGACATTGCTTCGTAGGCCGTACGGATGACGTTGTTGTAGGGATCCTGCTCGGCCAGCGAGACGCCGGAAGTCTGGCAGTGGGTGCGCAGCATCAGCGAGCCCGGCTTCTTTGGCGCGAACTCCTCCATGATCCGCGACCACAGAAGACGGGCGGCCCGCAGCTTCGCCGCCTCCATGAAGAAGTTCATGCCGATGGCGAAGAAGAAGGAAAGGCGTCCGGCGAACTCGTCGACATCGAGGCCCTTGGCGATCGCGGCACGCACATATTCGCGGCCGTCCGCCAGCGTGAAGGCCAGTTCCTGCACCAGCGTCGCACCCGCCTCCTGCATGTGATAGCCGGAGATCGAGATCGAGTTGAAGCGCGGCATTTCTCTTGCGGTGTATTCGATGATGTCGGCAACGATCCGCATCGAGGGTTCGGGCGGATAGATATAGGTGTTGCGGACCATGAACTCCTTGAGGATGTCGTTCTGGATCGTGCCCGAAAGCTGCGAGCGCTCGCAACCCTGTTCCTCGCCGGCGACGATGAAAGAGGCAAGGATAGGGATCACCGCACCGTTCATGGTCATCGACACGGACATGTCTTTCAGCGGAATGCCGTCGAACAGGATCTTCATGTCCTCGACCGAGTCGATCGCCACGCCCGCCTTGCCGACATCGCCCTCGACGCGCGGGTGGTCGCTGTCATAGCCGCGGTGGGTGGCAAGGTCGAAGGCGACGGACAGGCCCTTCTGGCCCGCGGCAAGGTTGCGCCGGTAAAAGGCGTTCGAAGCCTGCGCCGTCGAAAAACCGGCATATTGACGGATCGTCCAAGGGCGACCGGCATACATCGTCGCCCGCGGACCCCGCACGAAAGGCTTGATCCCCGGCATCGTATCGAGATGCGAAATACCCTCGAGATCATCAGCCGTATAAAGCGGCTTGATGTCGATCCCTTCAGCCGTGTGCCAGACCAGCGTGTCAGGCGAAGCCTTCAGCTCCCGCTCGGCAAGAGCTTTCCAGGCCTGGGTCTTTTCCCCGTTATCTTTTGACAAAAGCATCCCCCTCAGCGCTTCGTTTCAATCGACAGCCTATCAGGTATCGCCTCAGCCAGCCGGGTCAAGCCTTTCCAAAGAACTACGGGTTCAGCTTTTCGAGATGAAGGAGCAATCCGCTGTGATCGAGCGGCCCACCGCCGCCCTCGACGAAATCGGTGAACTCCGCCCTCACCCCACTTGTCAGCGGCAGCGTGAGGGAGAGGGCGTCGGCAACGTCCATGACGGCGTTGAGATCCTTCAACTGGTTCTTTGCCGTGCCACCCGGCTCGAACGTCCGCTCGACCATGCGGCGACCATGAATTTCGAGGATGCGACTGTCGGCGAAACCGCCGCGGATCGCGTTGCGGAAGGCTTCGCGGGAAGCGCCACCGGCCTCGACAAGGATCATGGCCTCGGCCACGGCGCCGATCGTGACTGCAACGATCTGCTGGTTGGCGAGCTTGCAGATCTGTCCCGCGCCGCTCGGGCCCACATGCGTTACCCGACCCATTGCCGAAAACACGTCGTGGAGGCTCGCGACCACATCCGCATCGCCGCCCGCCATGATCGCCAGCGTGCCGGCCTCGGCCCCGACGACACCACCGGACACCGGCGCGTCCACATGGGCTATGCCCAACTCCTCAAGCTTTGCTGAATGCTCCTTGGCTATGGCTGGGGCAATCGAACTCATGTCGATCACCTTGGCGCCCTTAGCCAGACGCTCGGCACAACCGCTTTCGAACAGCACGTCGCCGACGGCCTTGCCATCCGTCAGCATGGTGATGACGATATCTGCGCCATCGACGGCCTCTGCCGGTGATGCCGCGACCGTCGCGCCATCACTCTCGAGAGCCTTGGCCTTATCCGGATTGCGGTTCCAGACGGTGAGAGAATATCCCGCCTGAAGCAGCCGGCGCGCCATCGGCGCACCCATCAGACCTGTTCCGAGGAAGGCAATCTTTTCCGAGGGGTTTGCGACAGTCATTGCAGCTTCCCTCCAAGTTCATCCTCGATATGAACCTGGATGATCTCGTCGAAGTTCTTCTCGGCCGTAAACCCCAGTTCGATCGCGCGTTTTGCCTCGAAACCCGGTGCCCAGCCTGCGACCATCTTCATGATCATCTCGTTCGGCTCGCGCCGGATGAGGCTAACCGCCTTGTCGCCCGCGATCCGCCGCAGTGCTTCGATCTGATCGCCGACCGTGGCGCTGACGCCTGGCATCGAAAGGCTTCTCTGCGATCCAAGCTGCGCCAGATCGAGATCCGCTGCGTGAACAAGATACCCCACCGCCGAGCGCGGCGACGTGTGCCAGTGACGGGTGCTTTCCGGCACCGGCAGAATGGCCTCCTCGCCGATCAGCGGTTCGCGCAGGATATTGGAAAAGAAGCCGGATGCGGCCTTGTTCGGCTTGCCCGGTCTGATGCAGACGGTGGGCAGGCGGATGCCGATGCCATCGAAAAAGCCGCGACGCGAATAGTCTGCCAACAACAGTTCGGATATCGCCTTCTGGGTGCCGTAGCTGGTGAGCGGCGTCAGGTGGAAATCATCCGGGATCGACGGCGGCAAGGGCGCGCCGACCACGGCGATCGACGAGGTGAAGACCACGCGCGGCTTGTAGCCGTCAGCCTGGTGGGCCAGGCGGATCGCATCGAACAGATAGCGCGTGCCGTCGAGATTGATCCGGTAACCCTTGTCGAAATCGAGTTCGGCTTCGGCCGAGACGATGGCTGCGAGATGATAGATCAGATCCGGGCGACCTTCGACCAGGGTTTCGGCGACGCCCGGCGTCGACAGATCCACCGCGAAACTGTCGATCGCCACGGTGGTTTCGGGTTTTTCCGGACTGACCACGTCGACCAGCGTCAATTTTTCGATCGCGGCGCCACCGACCGCTCCCTCCCGAAGCAGCCGCGTCGTCAGTTTGCGCCCGACCATTCCGGCCGCGCCGATAATCAAGATATGCATGGAACCTCCCTTTTCCGAAGAGTTCGCAGAGCGTTGCGAACCCGGCATGATTTTTCTTGTACGGTTGTCTGATAACCTTATATGGTTTGTCCAGCCTTACCGGGTGAAAAAGAGGTTATCAAGAAGCCGCGCCTTTCCAAAGAGCGGACGGATGAGCCCAAGGGAGAGACATCATGGCATTGGATCTTGAGGATAGCCCGGCCATGTCGCTGACCGCCTCGTTGGGCAGCGATATCGTGATCCGCGACGAGACCGAGATTGCCCGCTACTGCCGCGACTGGCACGGCGACGTTTCCAGCAGCGCCGTTGCCGTTCTTCGGCCCCGCTCGACGCAGGAGGTCGCCGCCTGTGTAAAGGCCTGTCGTGCGCTGAACCTGGCAATCGTTCCGCAGGGCGGCAATACCGGCCTCGTGCTCGGCGGTACGCCTGATGATCCGGCCCATCAGGTCGTGATCAGCCTTGAGCGGATGAATGCGATCCGCAATATCGACGCTGACGATTTTTCCGCCGTGGTGGAGGCCGGGTGCATCCTCTCCGAACTCAAGGACGCGATCGCCGACAGGGCGATGTTCTTCCCGCTCGCACTCGGCGCACAGGGCAGTTGCCGGATCGGCGGCAACGTCTCAACCAATGCCGGCGGCATCAACGTGCTGCGCTACGGCATGACCCGCGAGCTGGTGCTGGGCCTTGAAGTGGTGCTGCCCGACGGCTCGATCCTCAACGGGCTCTCGACCCTGCGCAAGGACAACCGCGGCATTGACCTCAAGCAACTGTTCATCGGCGCCGAGGGCACGCTCGGGATCATCACCGCCGTCTCGGTAAAGCTTACCCCCTACCCCGATCAGGTTGCGACTGCGCTGCTCGGCCTCGCCTCACTCGAGGACGCTATTACCCTTTACCGGCGGGCGCGCCGGGATTGCTGCGATCTGATGTCGGCCTTCGAATTCATGCCGCCGCTCGCCCTGACGCTCGCGAGAGAAGCGATCCCGGACCTGCCGCTACCGATGTCGGGCGACTATCCCGCCTATGTTCTGATGGAAATATCCGGATGCGGCCTTGTCGACATCCAGGACCTGATGGAGCGCTTTCTGGAAGGCGTGATGGAGGACGGTCTCGTCCTCGACGGGACACTCGCATCCTCTCAGGCGCAGGCCAAGAACCTCTGGCTGATCCGCGAGGGCATGAACGAGGGACAGGCAAAGCGGGGCGCGCATATGCGAAGCGATGTCTCCGTGCCGCTTTCGAAGCTGCCGGCCTTCGTTCACGATGCGGAACAGGCTATCCATGCCGCCCTGCCCGATTGCATCTGCGTGTCCTACGGACATGTCGGCGATGGCAATGTTCATCTCAACTGTTTGCCGCCTTCGGATCTTTCGGCAGCGGAAAAAGCTGAACGGATCTATCGGTCAAAGACCGTGCTCAATGAGGTGGTGGACCAATATGCCGGCAGCATCAGCGCCGAACACGGCATCGGCCGCCTGAAGCAGATGGATTTCGATACCAGACTGCCCGAGGTAAAACGCAGGTTGCTGACTGCGATCAAGCGGGCGATCGATCCCGACCTCGTGATGAACCCGGGATGCCAGTTGAATTTATCGGCAGAGTCGTAGAAACCATCCGGAACAGGAAGGCGGCCTTGGCTTTGACGGATTTCAACCAGATCAGGCGCAACGCGCATCTACCGGCCCGGATCGCCGCGGAAATCGGACGCGAGATCGTCGAGGGGCGGATCGCGTCCGGAGAAAAGCTGCCCACCGAACACCTTCTGGCCCAGACATTCGGCGTCAGCCGATCGGTCGTGCGCGAAGCCATTGCACAGCTGCGCAACGAAGGACTGGTGGAGACACGCCAGGGCGTCGGTGCGTTTGCGACCGAGATGGAACGGCGCCAAATGATCCGCGTCGAGCCCGCCGACCTGTCCGATCCGGAAAATTTCCGCGACCTGTTCCAGCTGCGTCTCGCGCTCGAAGTCGAGGCGGCAGCGCTTGCGGCCGTCAGCCATACGCCTGATGATCTGAAGCGTCTCGACGAGGTTCTTGCTCAGATGACCGGTGCCGCCAAATGGACCGAGGAAGGCATCGTCGCCGATCTTGCCTTCCACCGCGCTGTCGCGGCTGCCACCCGCAACGATTATTTCATCCAGTTCATCGGCTTCATCGCCGAGCGTATCCAGCTCACCATCAACGCCGCGAGGGCGAAGGCGGTGCTGGAGGAGATCGTGGAAGTCACGATCGCAGAACATGTGGCAATCCGCGACGCGATTGCGGCCCGCGACGCATCCCGGGCACGAAGCGCCATGCGCGATCATCTCGATGGCGCGTCCGGCCGTCTCAATCTGGAACTTACCGTTCCCTGAGGGCAGACCTCAAAAGGCCAGAGCGGGGGTAGTTTCCCTCCCCCGCCCCTTTCGACGTTATTCTGCAGCGATCGCCGAAAGGCGTCCGTTCAAAGCCATGAGGCCCTTTGCCCGTTCCAGGCTTGCAGGCTGTTCAGCATGGTAGCGCCGTCCGATTTCCATCATCAGCACGGTGCCGGGAAGGAACGTCAGTTCCGAGAAGATGTCTTCCCAGTCGATGTCACCCCAGCCGAGCGGCATGTGCAGATCGCCGATGCCGAGCGCAGTGTTTTCCTGCACGTGGAAACCCTTGTAGAAAGCCTGTGGGCGGCCGAAGCTGTCATGGACATGCAGATGGCCGGCGACCGGCGCCATGGCCCGCAGCTCCTCGCGGAAGTTCAGGCCGCGATAGGTCGATTCGATATAGGCGTGGCTGAAGTCGATCAGCGCCACGAGGTTCGGATGCCCGATCATCTTCACTGTTTCGGCAATCTGGGTCGGCGTCTGGCGATACTGGCCAGGCTCCGTGGTGAAGATGTTTTCGAATGCGACCCGAACACCGTAAGGCTTGCAGAATTCGGCGAGTTCGAACAGCGCTTCGCGTTCGCGGGCGTCGGCCTCGGCACGCTCCATGATCTGCTCGGCACGGAGGTTACCGCCGTGCTGGACAAGGATGCCGGCACCGATCCGGTCGCAGATCTGCGCAAGCGCCTTGGCAGCGTCGAGCTGGTAGCGGCAGGTTTCCGGCTCCATGAAGTTCGAGGAGACAAGGCCATGGACCGTGTAGCGGAAGTCGAACTGCTTCGTCAGCGCCACGAGCCGCGCGGCGCGTTCTTCGATGATCCTTCCGCCCGAGATCAGATCGAGACTGGTCAGGCCGAGTTCGACGGTATCGACGCCGATCTCGCTCAGGATACGCAGTTCCTGGTCTAGGCTTTCAAGCTCTCCATTGGTGGAGCCGGCATTGAAGCCTGTGCCGATGATGTTGCTCATTGTCGTATTCCTTTTCAGGCAGGTTCGGATTGGAACTGGGTTTCGCGTCGGAGCTCAAGCGCAAGGTCGGGACTGTCGGAGGTCAGGTGACCGATGCCGCGTTCGAGCCAGCGCCGGATCAGGGCCTCGTCGTTCAATGTCCAGACGCAAAGGTTTTCGAGCGGAAGTTTGCCGGTTATAAGCGCCCATTCAGCATCCATCAGCTCGTGGTGGATGGCAACGATATCGGCAAGGCCGTCGACCTTCTCGAGGAAGCGCTCAAGGCCATCCTGCTTCTCGGCCCATGCCGCATTCACCGACACGAGGCGCGCAATATCAGGAGCAACACGCCGGCATTCCTCGAGAACGGAAAGATCGAAGGAGGTCAGATGGCAGCGCTCAGCCAGACCGAACCGCTCGATTTCCGCGACGACTTTTTCGGTGATGCCTGGATAGGGTTGCTTCGCCTCATCCGACTTGATTTCCACATGCAGTTGCTTGCCTTCAGAAGTCGCCAGGACGGCGAGGACGTCAGCCAGCGTCGGTACCGTGTCATCGGAACCGGAGAGATGCGTTTCGCCGCGCATGTCCGGCGTCAGCGAGCGCACCGGTCCTGTCCTATCGGTCGTACGATCGAGCGTCGCATCGTGGATCACGACCAGTTCGCCGGCATCGGTCAGATGCACGTCGAATTCGATCGCATCCACACCGAGCTCCAGCACGTTGCGAAAGCCGGTCATGGAGTTTTCGGGCCAGAGATTGCGGGCTCCCCGGTGGCCGGTGATCTTCGTCATTGTCGTCTCCTGAAGTGTGATCAGCGAAGTGTCGGATCGAGCTTGTCGCGCAGCCAGTCGCCGACGAGCGAGATGGAAAGCGTCGTCACCATGATGACGAAGGCCGGCGCCAGCATGATCCACGGCGCCCGTGTCAGGTATTCGCGGCCGAAGCCGACCATGTTGCCAAGGCTGGTTTCCGGCGGCTGCACACCGAGCCCCAAAAACGAGAGCCCGCTTTCCATCAGGATAATTTCCGGAAAGGTCAGAGTCATCGAGACAATCAGGGTCGAGGCAACGTTCGGCAGGATGTGGTGCAGGTAGACGCGTCCAGGCGTGGCGCCGAGCTGCACGACGGCAGATGCATAGCCTTGCGCACTGGCCGAGATCGCGAGACCGCGGGCGATGCGGGCATAGCGCTCCCAGCCATAAAACCCCATCAAACCAATCAAAAGCGGCATCGACGAACCGAAGAAGGCGAGGACGGCGAGCGACATGATCAGGAACGGCAGGGCAGCCTGGAAATCGGCGAGCACGAGGACAAGATGCTCGACCGCGCCCCGAAACTTTGCTGCGGCAAAGCCAAGCACGGTGCCGAACACGGCGGAGATGATCGTTGCACCAAAGGCGATTGCCAGCGATACGCGGATCGACTGAAGCAGGCGCGACAGGACATCGCGGCCGAGTTCGTCAGTTCCGAGAAGATGCGCGGGATTGCCCGGCAGCGACAGACGGGCGCGCAGATCCATGGCGGTAATGCCATAGGGGCGGATGACGTCTGCAAAAACGGCAACCACCACCATCCCGACCAGCCAGACGATGCCGAAGGTAACGGAGAACGGAACCTTGCGGACCTGCTTGATGAAGCGGGTGAAGAGAGACAAGTTGGGTGATTGTGGGCGGGCGATATCGGTAACGGTCATGACCGGCCTCCTCTCTAGTGAGCGCTCTGGGCGCGAAGCCGTGGATCGAGAAAGCCGTAGAGCAGGTCGACGATGAGGTTCGACACGACCATGGTGGCGGCGACCAGGAGCAGGATGCACTGGACGACAGCGAGATCCCGGTTGCTGACAGAGACGACGAGCAGGCGTCCGATGCCTGGCCAGGAGAAGATCGATTCCACCACCACGGCGCCGGCGATCAGCGTGCCGACCATGAACCCGACGATGGTGACGATCGGAACAGCGGCATTCGGCAGCGCATGCTTCCAGACGACATCCTGCCACTTCATCCCCTTGGCAGAAGCCGTGCGGATATAGGGCTGGCCCATCACCTCGATCATCGCACTTCTCGAAAAGCGCGCGAGAATGCCGATACCGCCGATGCTCATCGTCAGCGTCGGCAGGATGCCGTGCTGCCACGTGTCCTGCCCACCGGATGGAAGCAGCCCGAGCGTGATCGAAAAGATCAGCACCAGAAGCAGGCCCATGACGAAGGACGGAATGGTGAAGCCGAAAATGGCAGCCAGAATAACGCCGCGATCGATCGCGCTCTGGCGATGCAGGGCCGCATAGACGCCGGCCGGGATGCCGATCACGACCTTCAGGAACAGCGCCGGGATCGTCAGCTGAAGGGTTGCCGGAATGCGCTCGATCACCAGCTGCATGGCCGAGGCCTTGTCACGCATGGAGACGCCGAAATCGCCGGTGAAGATCGCCCGGATATAGGAGAGGTACTGGATCCACAGCGGCTGATCGAGGCCCCAGGCCTTGCGGAAGGCATCGACGGATTCTTGCGGAACATCGGGACCAAGCATGACCTGGGCCGGATCACCCGACAGCCGCAACACGACGAAGGCAAAGGTGATGACGGCAAGGATGGTGATGAGCGCGCGAAGAAGGCGGATGGAAGCGAAACGAAACATCGGGAATTCCTTTAGGCCGCGACCGACGCCTCGGCGCGGGTCACCATGTGACAGGCCGCGGTTCGGCCGTCGGCAACCGACAGAAGCTGCGGCACGCTGGTGCGGCAGATATCGGCGGCGAGCGGGCAGCGGGGATGGAAGGCACAGCCGGATGGGCGGTTGGCAGGGTTCGGCGGCTCTCCCTGCAGGATGACGCGGCCTTGAAGCAGCTTGCCCGGCACCGGCACACTGGACACCAGCGCCTTGGTATAGGGATGCAGCGGCGTCTTGAAGATGACGTCCGAGGACGCTTCCTCGACGATACGGCCGAGATACATGACGGCGACGCGGTCGGCGATATTGCGCACCACTTTCAGGTCATGGCTGATGAACACCATGGCGATGTGGTTTTTCTCCTGCAGGTCGCGCAGCATGTTGACCACTTGCGCCTGGATCGACACGTCGAGCGCCGAAACTGGTTCGTCGCAAACCAGAAGCTTCGGCCGCGACGCAAGCGCCCTCGCAATGACGGCGCGCTGACGCTGACCACCCGAAAGCTCGTGCGGATAGCGCCCGGCCTGATCCGGTCTCAGTCCCACAGCCGACATCAGCTCGGCGACGCGCGTTTCCCGATGGGGCTTCGGCACGAGGTTGTGGATGGCGAGCGGCTCGCCGATCTGCTCGGCAATCGTCAGACGGCGGTCGAGCGCTGCCAGCGGATCCTGATAGACAAACTGCATTTTTGCCCGCAATGCACGCCATTCTGGCGTTGCAAGCTTCGGCATCGGCTTGCCTTCGAAGAGAGCCTGCCCTTCCTGCGGCGGATCGATACCCAGCAGCATGCGGCCGAGCGTGGACTTGCCGGAACCGGACTCGCCGACGATGCCGAGCGTCTCTCCGGGCATGACCCTGAGATCGATCCCATCGACGGCGCGGACCGGTGTCGCCCGTCCGAACATGCCCTGGCGAACCTCGTAGGTTCTGACGAGACCTTTCGCTTCGATGAGCGGCGTTTTGAAGTGCTCGCTCATGACAGCGCCTCCAGAACGCGAGCCCCAACCGGATGCGTGACGCCGATCGGAGGATGGGAACCGACGGGATGGTGACAGGACAAAAGCCGCCCGTCGTCCGTTGCCGAAAGAACCGGCATGCGGGTGCGACAGTCGATTGCGGCATGCGAACAGCGTGGCGAGAAGGCGCAGCCTTCCGGGAGGTCGCGTGGATTGGGAACGGTCCCCGGAATGGGGATCAATCGTTCGCGCGGGCCATCCAGACGCGGAATGGCATCGAAGAGACCGCGCGTATAAGGATGGCGCGGGTTGTCGAACAGGGCCTGGATTGTCCCCTGCTCCACGATACGGCCGGCATACATGACGCAGGCGCGCTCGCAGACCTGCGAGACGGCGCCCAGATCATGGCTGATAAAAATCGTCGCCATGCCGGTTTCGGCGCGCAATGCGATCAGAAGATCGAGGATCTGCGCCTGGATCGTGGCATCGAGAGCCGTTGTCGGCTCGTCCGCGACGAGAAGATCCGGCTCGCCGGCAAGTGCCATGGCGATCATCACGCGCTGACACTGGCCGCCGGAGAATTCGTGGGGAAAGAGATCGATGCGCCGGCGTGCATCGGGAATGCCGACCATGTCGAGCAGCCGCAGCGCTTCGGCCTTTGCAGCCTCCCCGTGAAGGCCGCGATGGATCGCCAGTGCTTCGGTGATCTGGCGACCGACGCGCAAAACTGGATTGAGCGAGCTGGACGGATCCTGGAAGATCATTGCGATCCGCTTGCCGCGTACGCCTTCGAGTACGTGTCGTGGCTGTGCGAGGATTTCCTGTCCGTCGACGCGGACTGATCCGCTGACCGTTGCTTTTCCGGGCAGAAGCCCGAGTGCCGCGAGCCAGGTGACGGACTTGCCGCAACCGGATTCACCGACAAGGCCGATCGCCTCGCCGCGGGCGATATCGAGATCGATACCATGCAGTACCTGAACGCCATCGAAAGCGACCTTCAGGCCGCGCAGTTCCACAAGGTTTTTCACCATGGAACGCACCTCCATTTCATAAGCAGATGCGCCGGCCGCGAATTCCGCGGCCGGCGTGAGAATTTAGAACGATCAGGCGTTCCAGTTGGCTGTGCGGAAGTCCATGGCGAAGGCAGGTGCTGCCTTCCACTTCAGAGACTTCTTCATGCCGGTAAAGACGGCGTTCTGGTGCAGGACCTGATAGGCCGGGTCTTCGCGCTCGCAGATTTCCAGCATGCGGGCGAAAGCCTTGTGGCGCTGGGCGCGGTCGGTCGAGGTTTCCATGATGACGGAAAGCTTGTTGACCTCTTCGTTCGTCCAGTCCTTCTTCTGCTGCGCTTCGCCGTTTGGTCCGAACTGGACGACGAGTGGCGTGATCGGATCGTTGATCGTGTTGCCTGCAGACCAGTCGCGCACGCCTTTCACGCCTGCCGGATCGTGGATCTGCGCCCAGTTTTCCTTCATCTGGATCTCGACGTTGAGGCCGACCTGTTTCCACATCTCGACCATGATCTGCGCGTTCGCAGTCTGGTTGGTGTAGTAGTTGTTCAGAAGGCGATACGGGATGGCGTCGCCCTTGTAGTTGGCTTCCTTGAGAAGCTTGCGAGCAAGCTCCGGGTTGAATTCAGGCGCTGCCCAGCCTTCGACATACATGTTGGATGTCTTGAAGGATTCGAACTGAAGCCCGGCCGGAACAACAGTCTGACCGGCCCACAGCGCCTCGACGATCGCCTGACGGTCGATCGAGTGCGTCATAGCGCGACGGACGAGCGGGTTGGCGAGAACCGGGTTCTGCGTGTTGAATGTGGAGATGCGGTGGTTCCAGATGGTCGAGCTCTGGACTTCGAGGCCTGGAGCTGCCTTGATTGCGGCGATCTGATCCGGCGGCAGGTCGCAAGCGAAGTCGTATTCACCTGAGAGCAGGCCGTTTACGCGGGAAGCGACTTCCGGAACCTCGACGAAACGGATCTGCTGCAGCGGCGGACGGCCACCCCAGTATTCATCGAAAGCGACGAGTGTCAGCGACACGTCAGGCTTGAATTCCGAGACCATGTAAGGACCGGTCGTGACCGGCTTGCGAGCCCAATCCGTATAGCTCTTGGCTTCGTCCCAAGCGCGGCGATTGGTGATCTGGCTGCCGAAGGAGTAGAGACGGCCTTCGAGAGTGATGTCAGGCGTAGCATTGTGGAAACGCACGGTGTGCTTGTCGACAATCTCAACGCCTGCCAGCGCGGGCCACATGCGGCGGCCGACGCCCGGTACGATCGCCGGAAGTTCCTTGGCGGTGTTGGGCTTGTTGTCCGCTTCAAAGACAGTCTTGCCGCCCTTGGGCTCGGTGCTGCCAAAAACACGTTCCTTGGAGAAGGAGAACGCAACATCTTCAGCGGTCAGTTCGTCGCCGTTGTGGAATTTCACGCCCTGACGCAGCTTCAGTTCGAGCGTCTTGTCGTCGATGCGCTTCCATTCGGTCGCGAGGCTAGCAACAGGCCCCTGATTGCCCATCCAGTCGCGGCCGATCAGGCCTTCCCAGAGGTTGGGGAAGAACACGCGTTCGCCAACGTTCGACTGTTCGTTCCAGACGTCCAACGTGTTGTTGTTGGTGATCTTCTGAACGGCAATCGTCACCGATGGGCGTGTCGACTGGCTAAAGGACATGCGTGGAAGGACAATGGTGCCTGCTGCGGCTGACATCAGCCCCAAGGCGTGGCGACGGTTGATAGAAAGCATTGGATCTCTCCTGTGGGCGAGTGAATGCATTCACGGAAAACACAAGGGTTTCCGCGTCAGATGCCACTCGAAATCGACAAACAAATCTGAGCCTGCTGGCCGCGTGTTTCGGGAGGACCTCAACCGCGCCGCTGACTTGGCGTAGCTCTAGGGGACCAATGTTACGCGGATGTGACGTTTGTCTGTGTGTTCGATTTCCACTCGTTGACGCGATCTCCAGACGCGCTGGCCGTCAGGAAGGAGAGGTTTCTCTTTGTTTCACAAACTCCGAACGATGGTTCCGCGGACCTCTTTGTCGACGGGGATCGAGCGAAAATTCCCCGATGTCATCATCAGCAAACCCAAGCGGTTTTGGTCGGGCCTTGTCGGGGTGAGGTCGTGCTTGGGTATGTTTCAGGCTTCGATCGATTGCCTCTCATCAGAGCCATCAGCATCGGCGCGGTCGCGAATTCACCCTTCTCTGCCCGGCGGGTCAGGTCTCTCAGATAGCCTCCAGCAGACGTGATATGCTCAGCGCGTTCGAGCATGCAGGCAAGCACTGTTGCGGCGTTCTCAGGCCCCATCACGATTGCTGCGCGTTCATAGACAGCTGGCGTGATGTCGAGAGTGGAACGAACAACATAGGCTGCCGTAATCAGATCCCTCCAGGACGCGATCCCACCTCTTGGCCCATAATCGTTGATCTGGGTGCAGGCTTGCAGGACGAATGGGAGTGGTAGAGCTTTGTGTGTGGTGATCGAGCTCAAACAAGGGCGCTTTTGTCGAGTATCGCGTTGATCGTCAATCTCTTCGATTGCTGTGCCGTTCGCAAAAGTGTGTTCCGGTGCTTGTTCGGTTGAAAGCCCTTTCGACACTGGTTCAGATTCAGGAATGATATTTGTTTTTGAATCCTGTATGTGGCGCTCACTTTGAGATTCATTGGCGCTCATCTCTGGTGATTTCATATTTAATTTCAATTGGTTGACGACGTCTTCACGAAGTACCGAGAGTTTTGTGAGGAGCGGCTCTGCGATATCGAGAGTGAGGACGCGCGGAATTGCCTGTAGGACGCATTGAAGATTTGTCTGTGCCTGCTCCCAGTCACCGGAAATCTTTTCATCCACGGCAAAAGTAATCAGCTTTGCGAGATCTCTTCGGCAAAGAGTAATTCTCTCTTTTGCAGCCTTGAGTTGTTCACGGCTAAGAGCGATCTCCGCTGCCATCGTTTCGATCTCTCGTGCGCGTGCCAGAAGTGGTGCGAGACTGAAGCCGAAAGCATCATCGAGTTTGCCACCTGAACTGCGGCGCGCATAGCGTTTGCCGTTCGGGCTGTCCTTGCGCAGGATTAGTCCGGTTTCCACTAGCACCGAGAGATGGCGCCGAAGTGTTGCCGGTGCCATTCCACGCGCTCGAAGCGACAACTGGGCATTGGACGGGAAGACGACGAGATTGCCATCTTCGCTAAGTTCATCGCCCGGATAGAAGGTCAGGAGCGCGTCGAGCACAGTCAGTGCCCGGTCACTGATCCCGAGGGACGACCTTGATTCGCAGATCGATCGAAACAGTTTCCACTTCGATCTCTTGATTCCGGATGTGATTTCGCTGGCTTTTTGTTGGTTTGCCAACAGTCCATACGACATCGCCCGCCGCCCAAAGGGCGTCGTTACAGTTCCACTCTCCATTTTCTCTCACCTTTTTTCAGGCAAAAGAAAGCCGCTCACCGAAACGGTGCCAAAGACTCTTGACTGTGATTCATGGAAGTGCGATTCTCGATCTTGCTAGAAATCGGAGAGAGGCTTCCACGACCTTGGTCGTTCGGGGGCCTTTTTCTTTTGCTGATCAAACTCCCTTGTTGCGTTTAAATTCTGCGAAAAGCTCTGTGAGCCGTTCGCTGACGAAGTCGTCAAAACCCGGCGCGCTTTTCGCATCGAACACGAATGTCGACCGGTTTCCCGATTTGCGCATGACAACCGGCAGACCGCTCAGCTGTGCTTGAGCCGGCTTGCCACTATCCTCAGGTTTCACGGACAACTGTGTAAACGCGAGCTGGAAGCGCTCGTCGCTTGTCTTTCTCTCTGCCCTGCCCTTCTGAAGGGACGAGAGCAGCTTTGGAATGTTCCCGGCATTGAGCTTTTCCGACAGCTCCGTCCACCGCCTGCGGCCAACCTCAGGTGCCGGACCGATCGCATCGATGATTTCCATCGGAATGGCCCGGACCAGGCTGATCATTTTTGACAAGGCTGCCTTGTCGACGCCAAGCGCTGCCATGATGATATCGCGCGTGAACGAACGATCCTCGAGACGGGTGGCGAACAAGGCGCGTTCGATATGCGAGAGGTTCGTTCGGGCGTTGTTTTCCTGGCCCTGGCTGACGACCAGCTGATCATCGGTCAGAACGCGGACAACCGCCTTGACCTTGAGGCCCAGCTGTCTGACGGCTGCAAGTCGGCGGTGACCGTAGGCGACCTGGAACCGGCCCGACTGGTCGGGATGAGGCCGCACGAGGATCGGCACCTGCTGTCCATGCTCGCGAACCTGCTCGACCAGTTGGGACAGCGCTTCGCCATCGATCAGCATACGGTCGGAAACAAAGGAACTGTCGATCAGCGATGGATCCAGTTCGACGACGGAAAGCCCTTCCGAAAGCTGCCGCTCGAGATCCTGCGCCCGTTCCATCTTCTGCGTGATGCTGCCAAGCGTTCTCGTGATGCCACCAACGGGGACACCGCTGCGGACGGCCGGTGCCATTCCGGCCAATGGACGTGACGATTGAGCAGACGGGGGTGCGGCCGGTGTCGGCGCTGGTGCTGAACTGTTGTCCGGCGCCGGAGGTTCGAAGATGCCGATCAGGTTTTTACGTGCCATCTGTTAGCGCCTCCCCCACACGGACCGGATCAATTCTTCAATCTCGAGGTTCACGGCATTGAGCGAGTCCATCGCCCGGTCATAGGTGCCGCGGGTGAACTGGTTGCGCTCGACCTCATACAGTGTCTGTTTCGTGACGCCGGCATCGGAGATCGCTGTCGACTTCAACATGGCGTTGTGAAGCATACGATTGCCGAAGATGGCGCGCATAAAGCCCGTCATCTGGCTCTGTGGGCCGTCATTGGGTTCAAACCGCGTCACAAGATAACGCATCCAGTCATAGCTTGTCCGCCCCCCTGCCCGCTCGACAACCGACATCAGTTCGCTGGTCATCGAGAGAAACTGCGACATCGACATGACGTCGAGCATCTGCGGGTGAACGGTAATCAAGGTCGATGTCGAGGCGCAAAGCGCCGACATGGTCAGGAAGCCGAGCTGCGGCGGGCAATCGATGACGACGACATCGTAAAGGTCTTCGATATCGGCAAGAACTTCGCCGATGCGGGCAAAGAACATCGTCGCAACCTGTCCCGACGCCATGGCCTTTGGTGTTTCGTGCTCGAACTCCATCAGTTCGAGGTTGCCCGGCAGAACATGCAGGTTTGGTGTGTAGGTGGAGCGGACAATTTCCGAAATAGGGCGCGGATCCTCATAGCGGATCGCACCATAGAGCGTCTCGCCTTCGCCCACATCGAGCTCGGGTTGATGCCCGAACAACGCCGACAGAGACGCCTGCGGATCGAGATCGATCGCGAGCGTCTTATAACCACGAAGGGCAAGATATTGAGACAGATGCGCGGACGTCGTCGTCTTGCCGCTTCCACCCTTGAAGTTCATGACGGAAATGACCTGCAGCTTTTCGCCAGGACGGCGGGCCGGTACGTATTTCGCCACGCCGTTCTTTTCGTCGAGAACCTGACGAATACGATCCATGTCGGTCGGTAGGTAAACACGCCGGCCGTTCGCCAGCGGCTCGGGCCCGTATCCTTCTGCGGCAACCTGACGGAGATAGCCTTCTCCGATGCCGATGAAGCTCGCGGCTTCGGCTGGCTGGAAGGGCCGTATCGTCTTTTGAGATGTCGGTGCGAAGATTTTCGCTTGATGCATCTGAAGTTGATGCGCAAGCTCCTGGGCATCCGTTGCCAGAGTCGTTGGCAAGTGCTCCTGAGGTTCGTCGACTTTCAAGCTTGGCTGCGGCATCTTTCTCTCCAACTGCGCAATTGGCGAAGTTCTTCGGAAAACTGCGCAGTTGAATATGCCCCGATTCGCACGAGTTGTACAAATGATTCAATGCAAATGAATTTTGCGCCTGTGGAGAGCAAAAGTCGCGCTCGTTGTCCGCGGACAACGGGAAGTGGGGCAGGGGTAAGGTATCAGATTCCGCTGAGTGGATCGCTAGACGTTTGCCATCTTTAACCTGTCTATAAGTGTTTATGGTGCTTGCTTATCACCATACAGATGGTAGCTTGATCCATCACGCCAGAAGGTAAACGGTTCCATCCCACGGACGCATCCATCTTGTGTCCGGTAGCGAAACCGAACGTGACGCTAGCTTTCACAACGGCATTGAACTATAACGCTTTCAATGCGCTACGATCTCTCAAAAATAGACGCTGGTGAGTTGTTCGGACCGATCTCCGCAGCGACAGCCGGCGTTGTACGACTTGATGAGCGGATCGCTAGTTCCCCCGTACGGCAGGGCTGGATCGATCGCGCCCAATTCTTGGAAGCCTGCTCGTCCCTGTGGATCGATGGGGAACTTGTCCATATCGAAGACCTTGTTCTTCATGACGCAGGGATGGCAGTCCGAGCCTCCACTCACGAATTGACAGTTGCCCATGACGTACTGCGAACGCGCCGGCGAATTGCGGCGAGCGAACCGGAATGGGCATTGAGCGCCGCTGGTCTTGCCGCGCTGAGGTCCGGTCGTCATGACGAGGCTCAAAACATTGAGATCAAAGCGGCACCGAGAGGGCTCGCAACGATCTCGCGTGACGATGATTTCGAGGATCCCTTGGCCGCTATCGATGCCGTTCTCACGCGAAGCCAGGCCTTGCTTGCGGACGCCGTAAGCGTTCGTGCGATGAAGATACCAGGCCGGGACGCTCTCATCTATGACGAGGACTGGGACGAGGACGCTCGTCTGTCGGAATGGCGGGTGGTGTTGGACGAAACGCAGTCCATGCCGCCCCTCCTCAGGGCCGCCGTTGCGTGGGACGCTTGGTCTAACCTGCAGGTGTCGAAGCATGCTCCGTGGCTTGGACGTTTGCTGGCGAGCGCGGTGTTGCGCGAAGCCGGGTTAACCGAAACGCAGTTGTCCGCGGTCAACTTCGGTCTAAGGCAGGTGTCGCGGGAGCGCAGAATGAGCAGGAACCGCATGGTGAGGCTTATCGCGTTCACGGAAGCAATTGCGCTCGCGTCCGAGCATGGCATGAAAGAGCACCAGCGGTTGTTGCTCGCCAAGCAGCAACTCGAGCGCCGTCTGGTGGGTCGGCGACAGTCGTCGCGGCTTCCCCAGCTGATCGAACTTGTCTTGTCGCGTCCGCTTGTTTCAAGCGGGATGATCTCCGACGCACTGGAGATAACCCCGCAGGGCGCGCTGAAGATTGCTGCCGAGCTCAATCTTCGTGAATTTACCGGGCGAGGGCGCTTTCGCGCTTGGGGAATACTTTGATCTGACGGGTTAACGCGTTGCAAATAAAGACAAAAGGGAACTGAAACGAGTGTTCCCGGCCTTTCTATCGTCCAAACGATCCCTTAATGATGAGGGTATGTCGTGGAGGACATTAAGGGAGGTATCAATGAAGATCACGAAACTCGAAACCGTGCGAGTTGCAGAGCGCGCAAACCTGATCTGGGTTCTGGTTCATACGGATGAAGGTCTGACCGGTCTCGGCGAGACGTTCTTCGGGGCAGAGACGGTCGAAAGCTACATTCACGAATATATTGCACCGCGGGTGCTCGGCCGCGATCCGCTTGCCATCGATCTTCTCGCACAGGACCTCGTGGGCTATGTCGGGTTCCGATCCTCGGGTGCCGAGGTGCGTGGCAACTCGGCTTTCGACATCGCGTTGTGGGATCTGTTCGGGAAGGTCACGGGCCAGCCGATCGCGCAGTTGTTGGGCGGCTTCAGCCGCAAGGAAATCCGCACCTACAATACCTGCGCCGGCACCGAGTATATCAAGAAATCCACTGGCCAGACCACGGGCAACTATGGCCTGTCGACCGGCTCGGACTACGACGATCTCAACGGGTTTCTGAACCGGGCGGACGAATTGGCACATTCGCTGCTGGAGGAGGGGATCACGGCGATGAAGATCTGGCCCTTCGATGCCGCCGCCGAAAAGACGAGGGGACAGTATATTTCGCCTTCCGATCTCAACGCAGCGCTTCAGCCATTCGAAAAGATCCGCAACGCTGTCGGCGACAAGATCGACATCATGGTGGAGTTTCACTCCATGTGGCAGCTTCTGCCCGCGATGCAGATTGCCAAGGCGCTGACGCCCTATGGCACGTTCTGGCATGAAGACCCGATCAAGATGGATAGCCTGTCGAGCCTGCGTCGTTATGCCGACGTATCGCCCGCACCAATCTCGGCATCTGAGACCTTGGCAACGCGCTGGGGTTTTCGGGATTATCTCGAAACGGGTGTCGCCGGCATCGTCATGCTGGACATCTCCTGGTGCGGCGGCCTTTCGGAAGCACGCAAGATTGCATCGATGGCGGAGGCTTGGCATTTGCCGATCGCTCCGCACGATTGCACAGGCCCGGTTGTCCTCGGCGCATCGACGCACCTGTCGCTTAACGCACCCAATGCGCTGGTGCAGGAAAGTGTGCGCGCCTTCTACAAGACGTGGTACCGCGATCTCGTCACCGCACTGCCTGAGGTGAAGAACGGCATGATCACGGTTCCGCCTGGTCCTGGCCTCGGAATGGACCTCAATCCAGACCTGGACAAGGTCTTCACCGTAACACGGCGTTTCTCAAACCTCGCAGACATGTAGGGCATCGCGGCATGATCGCATCCATCTCCAAGCAAATCGTCTCGGCGCGCATGGCCGGGCCCCTCATCATGCTGCTCGGCATGGTCATGTTTGCGCTTAACGACGCCATGGGGAAGTGGCTCGTTTCGAGCTATGGCCTTGGACAGGTCGTGCTTCTGCGCAGCCTCGCCGCGCTTGTCATCTTGCTGCCTTTCCTGTTCTTTCAGGGATTCGGCTCGCTGCTGAAGGTCGAACGACCCGGCATGCAGGCGCTTCGGGTGTTCTGCTCCACCGCCGAGGTTTTCTGCTTCTACTATGCCGTGATGTATCTTCCGCTCGCAGACGTCATGACCTACTGGCTCGCAGCACCGATCTATGTCGCCGCGGCCTCGCCACTGCTACTGGGCGAAAAAGTCGGCTGGCGTCGGTGGACTGCAATCGGCATCGGCTTTATCGGTGTCGTCATCACGCTCGAACCGTCGAGCGCGATGATCAGTCCGCCAGCGATCGTATCCATCTTCGGCAGTGCCGCCTTCGCGTTCATGATGATTTCAGGTCGTTTCCTGAGGGCCACCCCAGACCGGACGCTGGTCTTTTTCCAGATCGTCGGTGCGGCACTTGCAGGCCTTGCTTTCGCGCCTTTCGACTGGTCGCCGATCGCTTCTACCCGCGATTTTGGCCTGCTCGCATTGCTCGGTATAGTAGCAATGACGGCTCACGTTCTCGTAAACAGAGCATTGAAGATCTCGGATGCGGCAACGGTCGCTCCCCTACAGTACACGCTTTTGCTCTGGGCGGTTCTGTTCGGCTGGCTGTTCTTTGGCGATATGCCGAGATACGGAATGCTGATCGGAGCAGCACTGATCGTCGGTTCCGGCGTCTTCATCTTCCTGCGCGAGCAGACGCTGAAGAAGCGCCAAAGGGTGCAGCCGATCGCGCTCGAATAGCCATGAAAAAAGCCCGCGACGGTAACGTCGCGGGCTCGTCTGCCTAAGCCTGATGCTTACTTACGGACTTCCTTAAGTTCCGCCAGGATGCCATCAACCACATCGGCACCAATCTGGTCCTTGTGCTTTTCATAGACAGCAAGCGACTTTTCACGAATGCGAGCCTGCTCCTCAGGCGACAGCGTGTTCACTTCCAGGCCGGCGGCCTTGATCTTTTCCAGAGACTTCTTGTTGAGATCGCCGATCACCTGGCGCTCCACATCGCGACCGACCACTGCGCATTCACGCAGTGCAGTCTGTTCTTCCGGCGAATAGGTGTTGAAGATCGCCTTGGAGAAGAGGAAGAGGAACGGCGTATATGCGTGGTTGGTCTCGGTGACGTATTTCTGCACTTCGAAGAACTTCGACGTGTCGATTGTCACGTAGGGGTTTTCCTGCGCGTCGATCGCGTTGGTTTCCAGAGCCGAATAGACTTCGCCGAAGGCCATCGGGGTCGCGTTTGCACCAAGGTTCTGGAAGGTGTCGAGGAAGATGTTGTTCTGCATGACGCGAACCTTCATCCCCGAGAAATCTTCCCACTTGGTGACGGCGCGTTTGGAGTTCGACAGGTTGCGGAAGCCGTTTTCCCAATAGGCAAGATTGACCAGACCGGCGCCATCGAGCTTCTTGTTCATCTCGTCGCCAAATTTGCCGTCGAGCACCTTGTAGGCCTCCGGCGCATCGCGGAACAGGAACGGCAGGTCGAACACGCCGAGTGCCGGAATGATGCCGACGAGCGGAGACGAGGATGTGACGACGGCTTCCTGAACGCCCGAGCGCAGCGCCTGGGTTGCCTGAAGGTCGCCGCCAAGAGCGCCGCCCCAGAAAGCGGTCAGCTTCAGCTTGCCGCCGGACTTCTGGTCCAGGCATTCCTGCATGGCCTTGATGCCGTTACCGACGGGATGGTCGGCATTGATGCCGTTCGAAACGCGAATGTTGCGGCTCTTGAATTCGGCGAAGGCCGGTGCTGCTGTGGAGCAGGCAAGCGCGATCGCTGTAGTGGCAAGAAGCAGTTTCTTCATAGTAGTCCTCCCAGTTGGACGTTGATGTGAACAGGTTGAATGGCAGGCCGTCAATGCAACCAGCGTGCGGGCACGATCACAAGATCGGGAAACAGCACGAGCAGGAAAAGCACGAGCGACTGCGCCAGAAGGAACGGCCACACGCCGGCCGTCACCTTGCCAAGCGGTATTCTCCCGACACCGCTGACAACGTTGAGCACAACACCGACCGGCGGCGTGATGAGGCCGATCGAGTTGTTGATGATAAAGAGCACGCCGAAATAAACCGGATCGATCCCCGCCTGCTTGATGATCGGCATGAGAACCGGCGTCAGGATCAGGATGGTCGGCGTCAGATCGAGTGCCGTACCGACAACCAGAACCAGGATCATGATGACGAACATCAACAGCGTCGGGCGATCGATCAACGGTTCGATATAGCCGGCGATTTCTGCAGGAATGTTCGCAGCCGTGATGAGCCATGCCGATACGAGTGCCGCGCAGACGAGGAACATGATGACCGAAGTCGTCTTGGCGGCCTGCAGAATGACGTGCGGAAGGTCTCTCGGCTTCAGTTCCTTGTAGATTACCATGCCGACGAACATCGCATAGACGGCGGCAACGACGGCAGCTTCGGTCGGCGTCACGATGCCAATCTTGATGCCGCCGAGGATGATCACAGGCATGCCGAGCGCCCAGGCAGCGCGTCCGGTTGCGTGCAGGCGTTCCTTGTAGGTGGTTTTTGGAAGCGCCTGGACGTTATCCTTGCGCACCACGATCAGCCAGGTAATGATCAGTGAGACGGCCATCAGGATGCCGGGAAAAATGCCAGCCATGAAGAGCTGGGTGATCGACACGTTCGCGGCAACGCCGAATACGATAAACGCCATCGACGGCGGAATGACCGGGGCGATGATACCGCCGGCAGCGATCAGACCACCGGAGCGGGGAATATTATAGCCGGCCTTGGCCATCATCGGGATGAGGATGGCTGCAAGGGCGGCCGTATCGGCAGCGGCCGAACCCGAAATGCTGGCCATGATGAGCGCTGCAAAAATCGCGACGATCCCGAGACCACCCCTGATGTGACCGACGCAGGCGATCGCGAAATCGATGATACGCTTCGACAAACCGCCGGAATTCATCAATTCGCCGGCGAGAATGAAGAAGGGGATGGCGAGCAGGGTGAATGTATCTGCACCGGCAATCATGTTCTGCGCGATGATCTGGCTGTTGAACATGTCCATGTACCACATGAGCACGACGCCGCAGAAAATCAGCGAGAAGGCCACGGGTACGCCAACGGCCATCGCCCCAAGCAGCGATCCAACAAAGACGAAAAGAGTCATTTAGGTCCGCTCCGCCAGTTGTTCGATCGTCATGTTTTCACCCGTGAACGCTGCTATTTCCGCGTCGGTGACGCGACCCGTGATCAGGCGGAACAGCCGCTCAAGCGCGATCAGCACGCATCCTCCACCGGTGAAGAAGCCGATGCCGTATACCCACGCCATGGAAAGCCCGGTGACAGGCGCGACCATGCTGGCGTTGATCGGCAACTGGACCCACGTTCCCCAGAAGAAAATCGCCGAACACAGGATGATCAGCAGGTTCGAAATGATCATGCAGGCGATACGGCCCGAGCGACCGAGCATCGCGACCAGCGACTCCACACCAAGGTGGGAATGTTCGCGAAACGCAACGACAGCACCGATAAAGGTCAGCCAGACGAAGAAGTAGCGCGACAGTTCCTCCGATATGTTGAGGCCGGAGTTGAAACCGTAGCGCAGCACCACGTTGAGGAACACCATGATTGCCATGCCTGCCAAAAGCAGGATCAGCAGCAGTTCCAGAAAGCGGTAAAAGAGATCGTTTATTCGTTGCATCGGGTTCCTCCTCCCATCAACCGCGGCGGCTACAAGAGCTTGCGCTTCGCGAGGTTCTTCATCAAAGCCGTCAGCCCGAAGTCCCAGGGCGGGCAGGCTTCACTATTTTCCACCCAATTCACCAGGCGCCCGAGCCTTGGCGACGATATCTCGACGCGGTCGCCGATCTCGTGGGTAAAGCCCAGACCCTTGCCGCGCCGATCCTTGACCGGTGCAAACATGGTGCCGAGAAACAAAACGGCGCCATCAGGGTATTGATGGTTGCGGTTGAGAAGCTGCGAAACGAGATCTTCCGGCGTGCGGCTGATGGCCTGCATCGGGCTAACGCCCGTCATCTCGAAACCTTCAGGGCCCTCGACGACAAGCGAGATCTCCGACTTCTTGACGTCTTCGAGCGAAAATTCGCCGTCGAACAGTCGGATGAAGGGACCGAGAGAACAGGATGCGTTGTTGTCTTTTGCCTTGCTGAGAAGCAGGGCGGACCGTCCTTCGAAATCGCGAAGATTGACGTCATTGCCAAGCGTCGCACCGACAATCGCACCCGTGGATGTGACAGCAAGCACCACTTCCGGTTCGGGATTGTTCCAATCCGACTTCGGGTGAATGCCGACCAGCGACCCGCAGCCGACGGCCGACATGGGTTGAGCCTTAGTGAAGATTTCCGCATCCGGACCGATCCCAACTTCGAGATACTGCGACCAAAGCCCCATATCCTGCAACAGCGCCTTCACGCTTGCTGCCTTTTCCGAGCCGGCCACAAGCCCCTTCAGGCTGTCGCCCAGCACCGGCGCCAAGCGACCACGGATCTCCTGGGCCCGAAGCGGATCGCCCTTGGCCTGTTCCTCGATGACCCGTTCCAGCATGCTGTCTGCGAAAGTTACGCCTGCGGCTTTGATCGCCTGCAGGTCAACAGGCGCCAGCAGCGTTCCGGCAGTGCCGTCTAGGAAGTCATTGAGAGAGCCGAGATCCGTCCAATCGGTAGCGGCCGTCAGGCGCTCCACCAGGCCGTCGATCTCAAGCAGTGCTGACAGCGTCGCAGCGAGCGACGAAAGATCCAGAAGCCTGCCATTCCGGTAAAGGACAGGGCAGGGGCCGTCCGCAGCCTTCGACCAGACACGACCAACCAGAGTGGCGGTCTCGGAATCCTGCGGCAAAATCAGTTCGGGCGTCAGCCCAGCATGCATATTCATTATGTTCCTCCAGGCGGTCGATCGATCAGGCCTCCACCTGTCCATCTGTTGTCCGATGTCTGACAACGTCGCCTGAGCTTTCTACTGAGAGTTTTTCCTTGTGTCCAGTGGCGCAACCTCGTCAAATCTGGGGATCATTCATGCGAATACTTGCACAGAGGACGCAGACGAAATGTCCCGAGCAACGTTGAAACCTCGCGAGTTATCGCGTTGCGGGTTGCTTCCCTTACACTTCGAATAGTGCAGAAATTGCTGCGACCATCGAGGTCGCTCCAGCCTGCTTTGGTGATGTTGATGCAAACTGACTGGCCGGTTGGCCGACGTCTCGCGACGGGATGGTGAGTGCGAACCATCCTGTTGGTCCGCATCAAAGCTCCCTGCGGGACGGCAGTACCGGCACGTCTGGACGGGCGCCGGCAGTGCCGGTAAATTTCATGTGAAATTCCTTGGTGCTTGCTAGGTTGGATGTTCAGCCTAAGTGTTGCGCATGGGCAATTCAAATGAAGGCGTTCGAAACGCGATGGCTGCCGAACAAAGTGCACCGGGCTGGCAGTCAGATCCCGATCGAAGTCCCGATTTCCAGTATTCCGGACTTCCCGTCCGGTGGCGGCGCCGTATTGTTCTGGCGCTCAATCTCGCAACGATCGCGGGGCTTGGGTATGTCGTCTACCGACTTCTTTCCCCAGGTGGCATTGATGGTGCGGAAGCCGTCATGCTGATCGGGTTCATGCTGGCAACGCCGTGGACGGTGCTTGGGTTCTGGAACGCCGTGATCGGGATCGTCCTCCAGCACGGCCCCGGCGACCCCTCCAAAAGCATCTACCCCTTCTATCCGCAGGGTCAGGGAAGCCAGCCGATCGCTTTGTCGTCGCGGACAGCGCTGACGATATTCCTGCGCAATGAGGATCCGCGACCGGTCTTTGCGCGCATTGAAGCGATGCAGAAAAGCCTTCACGCGACCGGTCTGCAACGCCACTTTCGGTTTTTCGTGCTGAGCGATACGTCCGAGCCTGACATCATTCAGCTGGAAGAGGCGGGTTTCGATCTGGTTGCCGCCCATATCGTGGCGAATGGCGGTGGCCGACCGGTCTATCGGCGGCGTGCCGACAATGCCGGTTATAAGGCCGGCAATATCCAGGACTTTCTGAAGGAACACGGAAAGCGCTACGATTTCTTCCTGCCGCTGGATTCCGACAGCGTCATGTCCGGCGATGTGATGACCCGCCTTGTCGCTGCCATGGAGGCGCGACCTGAGCTTGGTATTCTCCAAACGCTGGTCGTCGGCGTGCCTGCCGAAAGCGGATTTGCCCGGATGTTCCAGTTCGGTATGCGCCACGGAATGCGCTCCTTCACGCTCGGATCCGCCTGGTGGAGCGCCGACTGTGGTCCCTACTGGGGTCACAACGCCCTGATCCGCGCGGTGGCCTTTGAGGAACATTGCGATCTGCCCGTCCTCCCGGGGTCTCCGCCGCTTGGCGGCCATGTGCTGAGCCACGACCAGCTGGAAGCGACCTATATGCGTCGGGGCGGCTACGAAGTTCGTGTGTTGCCGATCGAGACCCAAAGCTTTGAAGCCAACCCACCAACCTTGCTGGAGTTTGCCAAGCGAGATCTGCGATGGTGCCAGGGCAACATGCAGTATTGGCGTTTCTTTGGGGAACCGGGGCTCAAGCCGCTGAGCAGGTTCCAGCTTTTTCAGGCCGTCATGATGTATGTGGCACCGCCGGCCTGGATCGTCGCAACATTTGCCGCCGCATGGAAGGGTGTGACCGGCGGCTTTGATGCGACCTATATCGAACTCGGCTTCTGGTCGTTCATCACCATCTTTCTTCTGTCGGTCACCCCCAAGATCGCCGGCGTCGTCGATGTGCTGCTTACCCCCGGCGCGATCCGCTCCTATGGCGGACCATTGCGCTTCGGTCTGTCGGCGGTGATCGAACTCCTGGCCTCGATGATCATGGCGCCCATCGTTGCCGTCTATGTCTCGGTGTTCCTGATCGGTCTTCTGTTCGGACGTTCGGTCGCCTGGAGCGGTCAGAACCGCGACCGGCTCGGCGTTACGCTTGGCACAGCCATCAAGGCGATGGGCCTTCAGACATTGATCGGCGTTGTCCTCGCAACGATCATAACGGGCCTGATCGGTGGGTACGCGATCTTCTGGGCTCTGCCTGTGGTCGCCGGTCTCTGTCTGGCGATCCCGTTCACGGTCTTCACGGCCTCGCAGCGGTTCGGTTACTGGACGACCCGCCTCGGACTGTTCGCAATTCCCGAGGAAGGCTGTCTTCCGCGGGTCCTCACCCGCCTCGTTCCGCATGAAGCCCGTCTCTGGCGTCGTCCGTCCGCCAGAGTTGAAGGCAAGTTTCCCAAGCCGGCACGCGATGGCCAGGCATGACGATAGCGCAAGCATTGTGGCTGGTGCGAGAAAACCAGCCTGAAGTGCGGGAGACGCCGCTTGGTCCGCTCGGGCACGGCGATGTCCTGGTGGAAAGCCTGTTCGGCGCCATCAGCCGCGGTACCGAGTCCCTGGTGGCAGCCGGCTCGGTCCCCGAAAGCGAATACGACAGCATGCGGGCGCCGTTGCAGGATGGAGAATTCCCGTTTCCGATCAAGTACGGCTACGCGGTGGTCGGAACCGCAAAGGACGGCCCGGAAGCGCTTGTCGACCGGACAGTATTCTGCCTCTATCCGCATCAGGATGCCTTCCACGCCCCCGCTGAGATGGTCGTGCCGGTCCCAGCAGGCGTGCCCGCCTCGCGCGCCGTCCTTGCAGCCAATATGGAGACGGCCCTCAACGGCGTTTGGGATGCCGGCATTCTTCCCGGAGACAAGGTAGCGGTCGTCGGTGCAGGGCTCGTCGGGCTTCTGATTGCCTATCTCGCCGCAAGGATCCCGGGCACCGAAGTCACCGTCGTGGACGTCAATGGCGATCGCCGTGGTCTTGCCGAAGATTTCGGATGCCGGTTTGCATCACCCGAACAGGCGAACGACGGTGACGGCGGATGCGATGTGGTGATCCACACGTCGGCCACGGCCGCAGGTCTTGCCACATCCATTGCGCTCGCCGGCTTCGAGGCGCGGATCGTCGAGATGTCGTGGTATGGCGAAGGCAGCGTGAAGATTCCGCTGGGCGGTCGTTTCCACAGTCAACGCCTTTCGATCGTCGCTTCGCAGGTCGGCAACGTACCGGTTCAAAGGCGCGCAAGGTGGCCGTTTTCGCGACGTCTGGCCGCGGCACTTGCATTGCTTGCGGATGACCGCCTCGACAAACTCTTCTCCGGCGAGACGGACTTTCCCGACCTTGCCCAAGACTATTGCCAAATTCTCGCCGATCCCGGCACCCTTTGCCACCGTATCCGATACCGTTAGTCTGAAAGGACATTCCCCGCATGTTTGCAGTTGAAGTTCGCGACCACATGATGATTGCCCATAGCTTGCCACGGGAGGTATTCGGCCCGGCCCAGGCGATGCATGGCGCGACCTTTATTGTCGATGCCGCCTTCATGACCGAAGATCTCGACGAAAACGGGCTCGGCGTCGATATCGGCCTTGCAACGACGGTGCTGAAAGCAATCGTTGCGCCGCTCAACTACCAGAACCTCGACGAACTCGAAATCTTTCGCGGCAAGGTCACCACGACGGAGGTGCTCGCCAAGCACGTCTTCGATCAGCTGAAAGCCGGTATCGCTGCCGGCGATCTTGGTCCGGGTGGCGTGCGCATCCGCCGCCTCAAGGTAACCCTGCATGAAAGCCATGTGGCCCGAGCCTGGTACGAGGCTGCGATTTGAACGCCGCATCAAGGGAGCGACGGCTGGTATTCGCCATCCCCGGCGATATCGACACCCGCAGCGGCGGGTATGGCTATGACCGGCGGATGATCGAGGAGCTTAGGGCAATCGGCTGGACAGTCGAGCACCTGCAGCTTCCCGGCGGCTTTCCGGAACCGAGCGAAAGCGAGCTTGCCGAAACAGCTGAAAAACTCGCAGCCCTCGCCGACGATAGTCTCGTTCTGATCGATGGCCTTGCATTTGGGGCAATGCCGGCAATTGCCATGGAGGAGGCGACCCGCCTCCGCATGATTGCGCTCGTCCATCATCCGTTGGCACTCGAAAGCGGCATTCCGGCCGGGGTTGCCGAGCGGTTGCGAAAAAGCGAGATGACAGCGCTAGGTGCAGCTAAAGGTGTCGTCGTCACAAGCCCCAGCACGGCGCGAACTCTGGTATCGCAATTCCGCGTGGCGCCGGATCTCGTGCGTGTCGCCGTGCCTGGAACGGAGCAGGCAAAGCCTGCATCGGGCAGCACGGCCGGGGACGGGGTGATAATCCTGTCGGTCGGATCGCTGACGCAGCGCAAGGATCATGCGGCGTTGATTTCAGCGCTCGAGCGCATCTCCGATCGCCCATGGCAGTGCCGGATAGCAGGCAGCGATGACATGGATCGTCAATGCGCTGCCGATCTGCGACGACAGATCGAGGCGTGCGGGCTCTCCGACCGGGTGACTTTGACGGGCGCGCTTGATGATGTGGCGGTCGAATATGCCCAAGCGGATATTTTTGCACTCGCCAGCCAATATGAAGGCTACGGCATGGCCTTTGCGGAAGCCATGGTGCGCGGCCTGCCGATCGTTGGCTGTCGCGGCGGGGCGATACCGGATTTGGTGACTGACGATGCCGGGATCCTCGTGGAACCGGGCGACATTGCCGGGCTCGCCGAAGCTCTGGCGCTGCTGATCGACCAGCCGGAAACGCGACAAGCTTATTCTGCGGGCGCACTTGCCGTGGGCCAGCAGCTGCCCGATTGGCCCGCAACGGCAAAGGTGCTTTCCGACTTCCTGGAGGAAATGCGATGAGTGGCTTCGACACAGTCTGGCTCGATCTGCGCGAGCCCGCGGACAATGCTGCGCGTGAACCCGAGCTCCGGCGGTCTGCCATCGAAAGTGTGACCGCAGACGGGAACGGCGCGACGGTCGTCGATCTCGGCTGCGGAACCGGCTCCACTGTCCGCGCACTTGCGCCCCAGAGCTCGTCCTGGCACTGGCGGCTTGTCGACAACGATCCGCAACTGCTCGAAGAAGCGGCAAACAGGCTCGGCATGCCCAACCAGGTGAAATGCCTGCAGGCCGACCTTAGCCAGTTGGGGCCGGAGCTCTTCACGGATGCAAAGCTGGTCACCGCATCGGCGCTTTTCGACCTGGTCTCTGCAGAGTTTCTGGAGCGCCTTTTGCATCTCCTCGCGGAGCGCGAGATCGGTCTCTATTCGGCGCTCAACTACGATGGCGTCTGCAGCTGGGAGATCGCGCACGAAGCGGATGCCTCGGTTGTCGAAGCGTTCAATGCACATCAACGCCGCGACAAAGGCTTTGGACCCGCGCTTGGTCCAACGGCGGAACCGGTCTTGTCGAGGCTGGCAGAGGAGGCGGGTTTCAAGGTTCTCTCCGGTCAGAGCCCCTGGCATCTCGGCGGAGATCAAGCCGAATTGCAGCGGCAGTTCATTACCGGCATGGCAAACGCTGCGTCTGAGACAGACCGAATAGAGAAAGCGATGCTGGACGACTGGAAACGGATGCGTCTTGAGATGTCGTCGCGTTCCGCCTGCGAAGTCGGGCACTGGGATATGCTTCTCCTCCGCTGATAGGTTAGCACCCCAATCATCCCGCTGCCGGGGTGGAAAGAAGCCAGAGGCCGAAAACGGTGTAGCCTATCATCGCAAGCGCCAGAAAAACCTGACTGATGGTGGCGCTTGCCGGTTTCACGAAGTGCTTGAGCGCAATCATGTGGGCGATCAGAATGCCGATGCAGTGCCCGGCCACGATGATCGCGGTCTGTGCGATCCAGAGCTTTTCGACACTGTTGATGTCGATCAGCATCGATGCCGTGACGTGGCGATCGGCGGTGCCGAACAGATCCCAGCCAAGCGCAAAGGGATCCGAGATCGCAGAGTAGAGATATTGCCCGTTGATCAGAAGCAGGCTGAGATAGTGGGCTGCATGGAAGGCAACCGCTATCGGAATGATCGAATAGACCAAATGCGTGATCAGCCCTCGATCAGCGACTAATCGTGCCTCTCCGGCAAGCCGGGCTCCTGATATGACAGCCGTAAAATAGATCACTGCGAGCACCGCCGGAGCGGCGATCAAGCCGAACGTATTCGGCAGGGTCACAGCGCTGCGGCCGGGAAATTCCAGCGGGTTCACCCCGATCATCCAGAGCCAGGTAAAGGTCTCTGCAAAGCCATCGAAGGACGCCGTTCCGAGCGTCAGCAGCAGGAATACGGCCGCGCTGATCGGCGGCGGCTCCGCCGCGACGCAGTCTTGCCCCGGCCAGCGGAACCGGACACTCGCCCATATTCCGGATTTCGGCGGCGTGATTTCAAAGGGCGCGATCATGCCGATCATGCGGAAATACACCGAGAAGGGTTCGCCCCGCTCTGTCCAATCTCGCTCTCCGAAAACCAGCATGGCGATGAAATTGAGAACCCAGTAGACCGAGACGGCGATGGCCAGACGGGGAGGGTCCTCCGGCGCAAGCGAGACCAGCTCGTACCAGGCAAACATCAGAAACAGGAGGAGCGCGGGGATGTAACCGACGGCCTCCGGCAGCTTCAACAGGGGAGCTTCACCAAGCCTGCCGCCTGTCGCTCGCCGCAGGATACGAAGAGGACCCGTCCAGGGATTGAGCCATGGCCACAGGTTCCCGACCAGCGCCTGCAGCAAGGTCAGGCCGACCCAGAACAGCGTCCAGACGACAAGCGGCAAAGGATTTTCAAGCGGGTCGGCTGTCGAATAGCGGCCGGCGGCGATCAGTACCAGCAGAAGCAGGAAGCTCAGCGTGCTGACGATCGCGATCGGCGGCACCGGCCGGCGATCGAGCGTGATGGAGGCACTGCCGGCCTGTGTGAACCAGCGCGACGGAACCAGCAGCAATGCGACGAAGGTAACTGCGACGACGATCGCGCCGCCTGTCAGGTAATATTCGGTCGGCAGCAGCATCACCAGCCCGCGTTCCGTCCCGTGCGCGCTGGCCGTGCAGGGCATGAGCGTCCACAAGAGAGCTGCCGTCGCCGATGGACAGGCCGGCAACCGGTGTTTTCGGGGAAATGACGGCAACGGGTTCATCCTGCGTCTGGTGGCGTGATCGGCTGAAACATCATGCCGGGATGGAGAAGCGTATTCCATACCACGACATCTTCGCTCAGACTGGGCCTCGTGCCGCTCCTGTCAGGTCTCCTGATCAGCGGAATTCTTTGCTATAGGACATGGTAGGGCTCTTATTGTCGGTGGCACCTGGTAGACCATCGACTATCGCATCAGCATGATGGGCGTCAGTACCGTTGAGAGGAAAATTTTGAATGACCGACAAGACTTCAGCACCGAAATCCTCGGTGACCCGCCGGACGACCCTTCTTGGAATGGGCGCGGCAACGGGTGCGGGCATTCTTTCTTCCGTCTCGCCGGGCTTCGTCCGATACTCGCACGCCCAGACCTCCGCCCCGATCAAGCTCGGCTTTGAATGCCACCGCACCGGTATCGGCGCATCCTATGGTCGCTGGTACGAGCGTGTCGCACGGGCTGCCGTCAAAATCATCAACGAGGAGGGCGGCATCAACGGTCGTCCCGTGGAACTGATCGTTGAAGACGATGGCACGGATCCGAAACGAGGCGCCGAAGTTGTCGAGAAGTTCGCGACCCAGCATAAGGTCGATGCTGTGTTCGGGACGCTGTTTTCACACGTCGTCGTCGCCGCCGCGCCGCGGGCGGGCGAGTTGAAGATGCCCTATCTCGTGGTATCGGAAGGCACGCACGTATCCTCGGGCAGCCTCAACCGCTATTGCTTCCAGCCCGGCATCACCGACGTCCGCAGCCAGGTCACATCAGTGGCACCCTGGATTACGCAAAACCTCGGCAAGAAGGTCACGATGATCTTCCCTGACTACGCTTTCGGCTATGACCACCGCGATAATCTTCCGCCCGCCATCAAGGCGCAGGGTGGTGAGGTCGTGGAGATGATCGCCGTGCCACCGACGGAAACCTCGTTCACGCGCTACCTGCCGCGTATTCCCGCAGATACCGACGTGCTCTACCACATCATGGTCGGCCCGGCGGTCCTCACCTTCGTCACCGAACTCGGTCAGTTCTACGGGTCTCAGCGACCCCAGATTTTCGGCTTCATCGATAGCGTCGAGGCCGTCGATCTCTCGACGCCGCAACTGGGCTTCCTCGACGGTACCTATTTCTGGGAGGGCATGCCCCGTTATGCCCAGAAGGACCAGAGCGAATGGGACAAGTTCTATCGCACGGCCGTGGGCGTCAACGAGAATGGTGCAAGCATCGCCGATCCGAAGGACATCGCCACCTACGCCCATATGTACGGGGTGTGGGAAACGCTGTTCACCATCAAGCAGGCGATGCAGGCATCCGGATATAGCGGCCCGCAGGACAAGGCCAAATTCATCGAAGCCTTGGAAGCGATCGAGACATTCGAGGAAGGCCGCGATCATCCGCAGGGCAACAAGATCTTCAACGGCAAGAACCATCAGGTCTACGGCCATCAGAACATCTCGAAGGTCGAAGGCGGCCGGATGGATGTCGTGCACCGGACCTCGATCGAAGACGGGATGTACGAGGTGACGGCGGACTACACGAAGATGTCCCTCTGACCCCTGCTTTCGGAAGGGATCGGTTGATCGGTCCCTTCGCTCTTCACCCCGCGTCGTTTTTCCTGTCTAACCGCAGCAAATCAGGCGAGGGGACAGTCGTGTCCGTGCATAGGAGCTAGGGTTTGGCGTTCGGTCCGTTTCTGCTGTTGGCGACACTGGAAGGACTGCTCCAGGCCGCGGTCCTCACATTGACGGCGCTTGGCCTGTCTCTGGTGTTCGGCGTCATGCGCGTCGTCAATGTCGCCCATGGCGAACTCTATATGCTCGGCGCTGTTGTCGCCTGGTGGGTGGCGTCGATGTTCTCGCTGCATCCGGCAGTCGGTTTCTTCGCAGCGCTCGTCATCAGCCCGCTGATCGTCGGCGCGATCGCTTTTGCCAGTGAGCGGCTGATCCTGAAGCGCCTGAACTACGATCCGGAATCGACGATCGTCGCCACGATCGGCATGCTCTACATCATCCAGCAGACGGTCCTTCTGACCTATGGTCCGGATGCCCGCCCTGTATCCGCTCCTTTCTACTACCGCATCCAGCTGCCGTGGTTCGGCTATTCCGGTTACAACCTGTTCGTCATTGCAGCGGCGATCGTGTTGCTGCTGGCGGTCTGGTTCGTGCTGAGCCGCACGCGGCTCGGCCTCATCATGCGGGCAACGCAGTTTGATCGCGAAATGGCGCAGGCCTTCGGCATACCGATCGAACGCGTCTATGCCTTCGTCTTTGCCGCCGGCGCCATGCTGGCGGCGGTCGCTGCGGTGCTGATCGTGCCGATCCGCCAGGCCCATTACCTGATGGGGCTCGATCCGCTGCTTCTCTCCTTCATCGTCGTCATCCTTGGCGGCCTCGGCAGTCTCCGCGGCACCGTTATCGCTGCCCTCCTGATCGGATTGAGCGACGGCATCATTTCGGTGTTCTTCTCACCGACGCTTGCAAAGATCATCTCGACCCTGCTTGTCGCCCTTGTTCTGGTGTTCAAGCCGGAAGGTCTGTTCGGGGCAAAGGCGCGATGAGGAGCGAAACCACCATGCGCGTCATCGCGCTTCACGTCGGCGTGCTGGCAGCCCTCTTTCTCGTCCAGTTCGTGCTGCCCGATTATCACCACCTCGCCTTGACCCGCGTCATGCTGTTGGCGATCTATGCCATGGGCTACAACATGCTGTTCGGCTATACGGGCCTGCTGAGCCTCGGACATGCGATGTTCTTTGCCGCCGGTCTCTACGTCGCCGGCATGACGGCCTATTACACCGATCTCGGCGTGCCGCTCGCGTTTCTCATCGGAATTTGCTGTGGTGCAGCCCTGTCGCTCGTCATCGGCGTGATCGCGCTGCGCACGACAGGCGTGGCCTTCATGATTGTCACCATGATGTTCGGCCAGGTTGCCTATCTCACGATCACCTACTTCACCGACTATACCCGCGGCGAAGAAGGCCTGACGATGCCGACCTCTGCGCGCAGTTTCGATCTCCTCGGTCTCCACGTCGACCTGACGAATGCCGTCCAGCGCTACAATCTGGCGCTCGGCCTTCTGGCTTTGACACTGCTCGTCATCTTCGTCGTCGTGCGGGGACCAATCGGCAGGGTGCTGATCGCGATCCGCGAAAACGAGACGCGCACGCTGATGCTGGGCTTCGACACATTCAGGATGAAACTCGGTGCGCTCGTCCTTTCTGGCACGATCTCTGCGATGGCCGGTGCCGCCTACGGGCTAATGTTCGCCTATGTCGGCTCTACCTTTGCCACCATCCAGTATTCGATCGAGGCGCTGCTCTTCACATTGCTCGGCGGTGCCGGAACCGTCCTCGGGCCGCTGCTCGGCTCGATCCTGATGTTCTACATGATCGACATCACCAGCGAATACACGCAGGCCTATCTGCTCGTGACCGGCGTGGCCCTGGTTGTTCTGGTCCTCTTCTTTCCGAAAGGCATTCTGGGGACGATCCGCGAAAGGTGGCTGCCATGGCTTCCGTGAGCCTGCTTTCGACAAAAGGACTCAGCCGCCATTTTGGAGGGCTGAAAGCCGTCGACAATGTCGACTTTACCATCATAGAAGGCGAGATCCGCGCGCTGATCGGACCGAACGGTGCCGGAAAGACGACGTTCGTCTCGCTGCTCGCCGGCCGTATCGCCCCGAGTGCCGGGTCGATCGAGTTCCTGGGCAAGGACATCACCGACCGACCTGCACATAAGCGCGTGCGCGACGGCATCGCCTATACATTCCAGATCACCAGCATCTATCCGACGCTGACCGTGTTCGACAACGTGGCGCTGTCGGCACAAAGCGCTTTAAGGCGTCACCCCGGCTCGAAACGGTCTGATATTGCCGAGAAGGCGCATGAAGCTCTAGGCCGCGTTGGACTTGCGGATCGCAAGGGAGAGAAGGCCGGGACCATGGCCTATGGCCACCAGCGGCTTCTCGAAGTCGCGATGGGACTGGCGCTGGAGCCGAAACTCCTGATCCTGGATGAGCCGACGCAAGGCTTGTCGGATAGCGAGATCGAAAGTTTCTGCCGGCTGGTCAAGGAAATCGCGACGTCTGCAACGGTCCTTTTGATCGAGCACAACATGCCCGTCGTCATGCAGCTCGCCGACACGATCACGGTGCTCAACCACGGTCAAATCCTCGCCGAGGGGTCGCCCAGTGACATCCGTGCCAACGCAGCCGTGCAGGCCGCCTATCTGGGAACCGGTTGATATGCTCGAAGTCTCGGATCTCGATGTCTACCACGGCAGCAGCAAGACGCTGCAGGGTATGTCGCTGACTGTGGAGAAGGGCGAGGTTCTCTGCCTGCTCGGCCGAAACGGCGCGGGCAAGACGACGACCCTGCGTGCCATCATGGGTCTCGCAACGGCCGGTGCCGGTAGTATCCGACTGGACGGCACCGAAATTTCGGCGCTGCCGGCGCATGAAAGGCCACGCTTCGGCATCGGCTATGTGCCGCAGGGGCGCCGGTTGTTCTCCGAGCTGACCGTGCGGGAAAATCTCGAAATCGGCATGATGACACGACGCAGTCCGCAGCGCGTGCTCGACGAAACGCTTTCGCTGTTTCCCCGGCTGCAGGAGCGCCTCGGCCAAGTCTCCGGAACGCTGTCCGGCGGCGAACAGCAGATGCTGGCGACCGCGCGCGCCTTATGTCTCGATCCGAAGGTCATCCTTTTGGACGAACCGACCGAAGGGCTGATGCCCTCGATGATCGCCACAATCCGTGATGTCGTGGTGACGCTGCGCAATCAGGGGAAAGCGATCCTGCTGGTCGAGCAGCGGGTCGAGGCCGTGTTATCGATCGCCGACCGCGTCTGTTTCGTCGAGAACGGCAAGGCGCAGGCGGTTATGCCGGTAGAGGTGCTGAGAGCCGATCCGTCTCTTCTGTCCCGCTACGTCGGTGTCGGCTAAAGTCGGTCGATCTCGAGCGGCTCGATCAGACCATGCCGACCTGGCCGGAATGCAGCCGGTTATACGCGCCGCGACGTTCGATCAGATCCTGATGGGTGCCCTGTTCGGCAATACCAGACTCATCAATGACGACGATGCGATCGGCGCCCTGGATCGTTGCAAGGCGATGCGCGATGATCAGCGTGGTCCGCCCCTGCGAGAGCTCGGCAAGCGAACGCTGGATCGCACGCTCGGTTTCCGTATCGAGCGCGGAGGTCGCTTCGTCGAGGATCAGGATCGGTGGGTTTTTGAGGAACATGCGGGCAATCGCGACCCGCTGCTTCTGGCCGCCGGACAATTTCACACCACGCTCACCGATGACGGTATCGAGACCCTCCGGCAGGTTTGCCAGCATGTCCTCCAGACGTGCGCGGTGCGCCGCTTCGACAATGTCGGCTTCAGAAGCGCCCAGTCTTCCATAGGCGATATTCTCACGCAGCGTGCCACCGAACAGGAACACATCCTGCTGCACGATGCCGATCTGCTGGCGAAGGGATTCTTTCGTCATCTTGCGGATGTCGATCCCGTCGATCGTGATGCTTCCTGAAACGACTTCGTAGAATCGCGGAAGAAGCGAGCATATGGTCGTCTTGCCGGCGCCAGAGGGGCCGACGAACGCAATCGTCTCGCCAGCACGGATGTCGAGGTTGATCTCTTCGAAGACAGTCTTTGCCGCGGTGTATCCGAAGGTCACGGACCGGTACGCGATCTCGCCTTTCAGGTGATCGACGGCGACCGCATCCGGTGCATCGGCAATATCCGGCTCCGTGTCGATCAGCTCGGTAAACCGTCTGAAGCCCGCGATCCCCTTCGGATAGGTCTCGATCACCGAATTGATCTTTTCCACCGGACGAAAGAAGATGCCGACGAGAAGCAGGAAACCGATGAAGCCGCCCGCCGTCAGCTCGCCGGCGAGCACGAAATAGGCGCCGGTCACCATCACCACCATCTGGGTCAACCGCATGCTGAGGTAACTCATCGAGCTGGTGGCGGCCATCAGCTTGTAGGCTTCCAGCTTTACGCGGCGATAGCTTTGGTTGTCCTTTTCGAACAGCGCGCGCTCGTGACCCTCGTTCGCGAAAGCCTGCACGACACGCATACCACCGACATTTTCCTCAATGCGTGCGTTGAATTCGCCGATCCGGCTGAAAAGGCGATGGAAATTTTCAGTCATGCGGCCGCCAAAATGGCTTGTTGCCCAGGCGGTCACAGGAACGATAGTCGCAGTGATGACCGCCATCTGCCAATTGACTGAAAACATCAGCAGCAGAGCGCCGATAAAGGTCATCAGCGCAATGAACAGGTCTTCAGGCCCGTGATGGGCGACTTCGCCGATTTCCTCGAGGTCCTTGGTGAGGCGCCCCACGATATGGCCGGTTTTCTGATTGTCGAAATAGCCGAACGACAGCTTCTGCAGGTGGTTGAACGCCGCCCGCCGCATGTCTGTCTCGATATTGATGCCGAGCATATGGCCCCAATAGGTGACGACGGCCATCAACCCGGTATTGAGGACATAGATGACGAGAAGGCCAGCGGACGCGAGGATGATCAGCAGCCATTCCTGGCTCAGCAGAAGTCTGTCCACAAACAGCTTCACCGCCATGGGAAATCCAAGCTCGAGGAGGCCGGACACGATGGCGCAGCCGAAGTCGAGGAGGAAAAGGGTCTTATAAGGCTGGTAATAGGAGAAGAAGCGGCGAAGCATGCTGACCTGCAGACGATGTCACATCTGGCCTGCAGCTATGCAGGCCAGAGGAGAGAACATGAGTAGACCTCTCATATTCGAAAAGCCGCCGGAAAGGATAGTGCCGTTATGCCACGGCACGCCATTCACTTCGCTCAGGCGGTCTGCACAGTTGTGATCAACCCCGTCCGAACTCGTCGACGATGCGGATGATGTCGTCTTCGCCGAGATAGGAACCGGTCTGGACCTCGATCATCTCAAGCATGATCTTGCCGGGGTTGGCCAATCGATGGACTTCACCCTGCGGAATGTACACGCTCTCGTTTTCGCGCACGGTCTGCACCGTGTCACCGATCGTCACCTCGGCCGTGCCCTTGACGCAGATCCAGTGCTCGGAGCGGTGGTGGTGCTTTTGCAGAGAAAGCTTCTTGCCCGGCGTAACGAACAGCCGCTTCACCTGGAACCGATCGCCGTTGAGGATCGAGGTATAACCACCCCAGGGGCGATAAGAAGTTGGATGTGTTTCGGTGAGAGCCGAAGTCGCCTTGGCGGCGGCGAGTTGCTTGACGATATTGCCGACGTTTTGACTGTCGTCGAGGCGGCCGACATAGACGGCGTCCTCGCTGGCGATGACGGCAATGCCATCCAGGCCCTGCACGGCCATATGACTATGGCGCGACAGGACGAGCGAGTTCTTGGTGTTGATCAGCGTCGCGTTGCCGAGCGCGACGTTGCCGTCGGCATCCTGCGCGCCGAGCTTCCAGACCGCATCCCAGCTGCCCATGTCGGACCACGTGAAGGACGCCGGCACGACAGCAGCGTTTGCTGTCTTTTCCATGATTGCATAGTCGACCGAAATATTCGGGCTGGCCGAAAACGAGGCCTCGTCGAGGCGCAAGAAATCGAGGTCACCGGATGCTTTTGCAACGGCAGCGCTTGCAGCTTCCGCAACAGCTGGCGCAAAGCGGGCGAACTCGCTCAGAACCACGCCAGCCTGGAACATGAAGATGCCCGAGTTCCAGACAAAACCACCGCTCGCCAGCATCTTTTCAGCGTCCGGCAGGGCAGGCTTTTCGACGAAGCGCTTCACAGTGTTCGCACCGCTTGAGAGCTGCTCACCGATCTCGATATAGCCATAGCCGGTCGAAGGCTCGGTCGGGGTGATGCCGAAGGTGACAAGCTTGCCGCTCGCTGCCGTCTTGCGTGCGGTCTGAATGGCATCGAAATAGGCGTTGCCCGCTTCGATTTCGTGGTCGGAGGCCAGCACCTGCAAAATCGCATCATCGCCGAACTTCTCGGCGACGAAGGCAGCGGCTGCGGCAACGGCCGGTGCCGTGTTGCGCGCGGACGGCTCCAGCATGATCGCCGTGAGTGGCAGGCCAAGCTCGCGTGCCTGTTCGGCGGCAAGAAAGCGGAAATCTTCGTTGGTGATGACGATTGCAGGCTCATAGAGCGTCTCGTCGGCAACACGCGCAAGCGTGGACTGGAACAGTGTCTGGTCGCCGACGAACTGTATAAACTGCTTTGGTGCAGAAGACCGTGACAACGGCCACAGCCGCGTGCCCTTGCCGCCTGCCATGATTACGGGAATGATCTTGCCAACCATAGTCTCAGTCTCCACTGACGCTTTTGCTTTTGAGATTTGTCATCGGTTACGTTCTGCCGCCCAATGCCGAATGAGATCAAGCCCTTGATCCAACAATTCCGAGGCGGCCCGTTCATCCGGCGCTTCGACGTAGCAGCGCATTTCAGGCGCATTTCCAGACGGCCGAAGATGGATGATGCGCCCGTCCTCAAGTGTCACGCGAAGCCCGTCTATGTCGCTTTTCGCAGTGACTGAGCCGATGGGGGCTAGAAAAGCGGAAAGATTGTCGTCGGATGCCCGCAGATGCGCCATCAGCGCTGCACTCGTTTCAACGGGGAAGTTTTCCAGCCGGTCTGCCGCCGCAAAAGCGAGCGGATAATCGGCAACGATGCGTGATAGGGGTTGCTTGGCATTCGCGAGAAGCGAAAGCGTTGCCAGGGCCGGCAGGAAGCTGTCACGGGTCGGCAGCGCCTGCAATGTGCCTCCAGAAACTGTGAAGTCGGAACCAGTCAGCGTGCCGCCATTGGCCTCGAACCCGACGATCGCCGTTTTGCCATCCTTGGCCGCCGCTTGCATGGCGGCAATGACGAAGGGTGAGCCGACCTTTGTTCTCACAACCGTATAGTCGCCCGCAGCCTCTATCCGTGAATTGGACGTTACCGGGGTGGCGACCACTTGGGCATAGAGGAAGTTTGCCGTGATCAGGCCCAGCAGATCGCCTCTGAGCGGCTGCCCCTTTTCGTCTGCGACGAGCGGGCGGTCGCCATCACCATCCGCGGAGACGATCGCGTCGAGATGATATTGTGGGGCCCAACCCTGCAGCAGCGCAATCGTCTCGGCAGAGACGGCTTCCGTATCGACGGGAATGAAACGCTCAGAGCGTCCGAGCGGCACGACCTGCGCGCCCAGCTTTTCAAGAACATGAACGAAGAGATCACGTGCGACTGTGGAATGCTGATAGACGCCGACACTCAATCCCACCAATGCGTCGGGAGCAAGCAGCATGGCGTTGCGTTCGACGAAAAGTGCTTCGGCCTCCGCATGCCGATCCGGAGCTTCGCCCGGTGTGTCGTCGATCTTTTCATCTGCCATAACGCCGGCGATCGCCGTGATCCGGATCTCGTCCTGTTTGTCGATCTCGCCATCGGCACGGTAGAATTTGATACCGTTGCGATCATCCGGGATATGCGATCCAGTGATCATCAGGCCGGCAGCCGAGAGCTTCATACCGTAAAGTGCCAGCGCGGGAGTGGGTATGGCCCCACAATCGATGGCGTTCAGTCCTGCCCGCTGCAAGGCGCCGATACAGGTTGCCGCAATCCTCGGGCTTGAGGCCCGGAAATCACGTCCCACCAGAACCGGATCCCCCGGCTTGGCAAGACCGGCCTCTAAAAGATGGCGTGCGAACGCTGTGGTGTAGAGCGCCGATGCTCTGCCTTCGAGATCAGTGACAAGACCGCGAAGGCCGCTTGTTCCAAATTTCATGATGCGTCTGTTTCGATTGGTCGGATAGCAATGATTGTGGGAGCCAATACCATAAAAATATGGAATGTAGCTATAGACGCTTGAACGGTAAAAGCGAGAGTATATGGAGGCGTATAGTTAAATCATCACAAGTCATATTTCCGCTTTGATTCGAAAGATCGTGATAAATTACTAAAATATACTTTGATCTGTATGTCGTATTGCTGAAGCATTCCCAGTGTTGGGCGTAATTTGGATTGGGGCTAATATGAAAGATTTCCGCGGGGGGTGGCTGCCAAAGAACGCTGTCTATAGATCAATTGTTTTTATCCATTGGTCAGCATTCGCGTTGGCGCTTTTGAATTTTGGCGCCGTGCAAATTTCCACTGTCGCTATCTACGGATTGGCAAGTGCTCTCCTGCTTTGTATCGCCGTCTTCGTCCGAGGGATCCCCAAGGCAGGGGAGCCGGCCGTGAAAGCGGCTATCGTATTGGCTCTGGTCGCCTTCGCATGGGTAATGTTCCAGACTACTCCGCTGCCTGAAGCAATCTTTAGTCAACCGTCGTGGAGAGACCTGGCCAATTTTCAGCTCGATGCTTCCCCGGTGATATCCTTGACGCCTGCGGATGACTGGGCATCTTTGCTTCGTTTCCTCGTGCCGGTTGAGGTCTTTCTGCTCGGGATTATTTTGTGCGACAGCGACGAACGAGCGATCGCCACCCTCAAAGGCCTGGCGATAGCAGGAGCCGTTGTCGCTCTTCTCTCCATCGCCCAATTCCTGATCGCGCCCAAGACACTCCTCTTCATCGCAAAGACGGCTTACCTCGACAGCCTAACCGGCTTCTTTGTCAATCGGAACACCGCCGCAACCTATTTCGGGATTGTCGCCATCCTGAACTATGGAATCCTTTCGTCTCACCTGCGGTGTGTTGGGGTCCGGCGAATTCTCACGTCGCTGGATCAAGGCAGGGGTCTTCCATTCGATCAACGAAAGGCAGTTCGAGGAGCACTAAGCTTTGCGATACTGTTTATGGTATCGGTCACGGCTCTTGTGCTGACGAAGTCCCGGGCCGGGGTTGCGGCAAGTTTTGCCGCGCTTCTGTTGATGACCCTGTTGTTCGTGTTCAGATCTTCGCAGAACAAGCATCCTGTCCCTGCGCTTCGGAGTACCGGCCTTAGATCCATCCGCGTTGGCGCATTTCTGATAGCGATTGCTTTAACCGGCCTATTCGCAGCAGGCTTCCTGTCGTTTTCTGGCAGAGCTTTGCTCCGAGCAGAAGTGCAGGGCGCAAGCGACGGCCGCTTTTGCATCATGCCGGGATTGGGCTCGGGGGTATCCGATCATTTTCCGTTCGGGACCGGACTGGCAAGTTTCGAAACCGCTTTTACAGCGTATCGCGATCCGGACTGCGGCGTCTATACGGTTTGGAATCGTGCCCACGATGTCTATCTCGAAGCAGTCTTCACGTTGGGCGTCGCTGGCATACTCATTATCGCGTTTGGACTGGCCTTTATCTTATCGTGCCTCGTTAGAGGAATGGCAGCGAGGCGTCGCCTTCGTTATGTCCCAGAATCCGGCTTCGCGGTGGTGTTGCTGCTTGTCGTTCACTCCGCTTTCGACTTCTCGATCCAGATCTCCGGCCTCGCCATTTTCGTGGCTGCGACCTTGGCGCCGATCGTCGTTGTCTGCGTTGCCGATCCAAAAGTCGGGTCGAAAAACAGGCGAAATCGAACGATCCAGACAAGCGTGGCGGGGCAATTGCCGTCGGCGCCCAGCCTGCGAGATAAACAGTTGCCTGCTTGAAATATGCAGCTTATCCAAAGCATCTACATTAGAAAGATAAGTTCTATTGTACTATTTTATAGCTGAGGCACAAATAATATATACAATCATTAGTTAAATCTGTGATTTATCAGCAACAAAGCTTCGTTTCGTTCTGGATTCATTTGTTACGTTCCAATCTAAACTAGAAATAAATAATCTCGTGTGCAAGTTTCGCTTGGGGCTTCTAAGGGGACACGCGTGAAAATTAAAACCGCATCGACTTTTGTTCTTGTGGCGACGTCATTCCTGTCGGGATGCACGGCGCTGCCAAACTCTGGACCAGATTCTCGGCAGGTGGAGGCGCAGGCAACTGCAAAGGTTACATCAGCCAAAAAGGCACAAGCCGTCGGGATCGACTATGCTCTCGTCGACATTAGTAAATCTGTGCTTTCTTATGTAGAGGATACCAAGGCGACATCCCTTAAAGGGTGGTTCGGCGGCGGTCGTGGCGGAGCCCCGAGCTTGCCGCTCGGCGTTGGTGACGTCGTTCAGGTCTCTGTCTTTGAATCTCAGTCCGGCGGCCTGTTTATTCCCAACGACGCCGGGAGCCGTCCTGGTAACTATGTGTCGCTACCGAACCAGACAATCGATCGGGAGGGTACGATCAGCGTCCCTTACGCCGGCCGTATCCCGGCCGCCGGGCGTCCGGTGGAGGACGTCCAGCGACAAGTTGAGGATGCACTTGCCAACCGTGCGATTGAGCCGCAGGTGTTGATCACAAAGGTCAGCAGCCGGTCTGCTCAGGTCGCGGTTCTGGGCGACGTACGCTCGCCTGCGAAGATAGAGTTGACGGAAGCTGGTGAGCGCGTGCTTGACGTCGTTTCCGAAGCCGGCGGCCTGAGCTCGCCCGGCATCGAAACCTATATTACGCTGCAAAGACGCGGAAAATCGGCGACTGTCCTTTACGATTATCTGGTCGCCACGCCGTCTGAAAACATCTATGTCGCACCTGGCGACACCATTCTGGTCGATCGTGAACGTCGAACCTACCTTGCATTTGGCGCCTCGGGTCTCAATGGCAGGTTTGACTTCGAGGAATCGAAGCTGACCCTTGGTGAAGCACTGGGGAAGGCGGGCGGATTGCTGGACTCGCGTGCAAATCCGGCGCAGGTCATGCTCTACCGCACAGTCAAGAAAGACTTCCTGGCTAAGCTGGGCGTAGATACCAGTCGGTTCAGCGGCGAAATGGTTCCCGTCATCTTCAGAGCCAATATGAGAGATCCTTCGGCTCTCTTCGCTGTCCAGAAGTTCCCGATGCAGGATAAGGACACGATCTATGTGTCCAACTCCGACTCCGTCGAAACGCTGAAGTTCCTCAACATCCTGAATTCTGTGACGTCGACTGTCGCTGGTGTTCCGTCGGATGCCATCGCCACCCGCGATGCTGTTCGAGAACTCGCCCCGTGAGTTTTGGCCTCAAATTCACAAGTTAACAGTAATTTAATCTCTCTATTGATGATTTTTTACTTCTGTGCGATGGATTGATTAGTTTAGTAATCTTCGGGAGACAGTCATGCATAAGGTTTTTATAAGTAATATTGCAGGTATCGCGCTTGTCACTGCTCTAGTTTCAGGTATTGCTGACCTTTCTTCGGCTCATGCACAGTCGGCTTTGCCAACGGCGGGATGCTTCGTCGCGCCGGCCCGGATGTCTGATGCCGAGATCAGCGCGTTTCTCGCAGCTCCAGAAAGTCTGTTGTCGCAGTTCTCGTCTGGCGGACTTCCACTGTCCAATCAGGCTCGTTCGCTCGCCGGATCCAGCGCCGACGCACTGTCCCCGCTGATTGCCATCGCTACAAAGGCTAATGCCGGTCAGGCTGCCGCGATCGGCGCGGGGCTTGCTCGTGCCGCAAGGGCCTGCGCTACCGTCAATCCCGAATATGCCTCCCGTATCCAGGATGCTATCGCGGACAGCGGCAATCGCGCCCTCGAGACAGCGTTTCTCGCGGCCAACAGCGAAACGCAGACTGCGTCTCTTGGCGGCGGCCTCAGCGGTGGCGGCTCGGCAACCGGTGGCGCTGGCGCGATTGGCGGCGGCGGCACGCCAGGTGGCGGCAGCAATGGTGGCGCTGGAACGACTGCGTCGACCGGCTCGGGCTCGTCCAGCTTCTCTTCCGGCGGCGGTAGCGGATATTACGCGAGCGAAGACGGCGGCTCGACGACGATCGTCGAAGGCAGTTCGACCACGGCGTCGTTCTGAGGCGGCTACTGTCTGGCATTTCATTGAGCGAGGTTTTTCTTGCAGATTCATAACAAGAGTTTCTCTGGTGGCCTGCAAGGCGACGATGTCGATTTAGAGCGCTCCGTTCAAGGAATTGATTTCGACGCTGTTTTAGCGATCGCCAGACGACAATGGATGATCGTAGCGGCCGCAGTGGCGGCCGCTATTGTCCTAGGATTGGCGTATATATTCACGGCAGTTCCTCTTTATACGTCCAACGTCAGCGTCTTGATCGACCAAGGCAATAGAGAAGTCGTTCAGCAGCTTTCGACAATTGGTGGCGTGGTCGACGACGAGGGTTCCGTTCTCAGTCAAGTTGAACTCCTGAAATCGGACACGATTGCAATGTCCGTCGTGGATAAGCTCGACCTTACGAATGATGCGGCGTTTGCGAGTGCCGGAGGGTCTGTCATTGGAACGATGGTCGGAACGCTCCGGTCGCTGGCAAATGTCTCTTCTTGGTTCGTTGTTGAACCCGAAACCAGCGATCAGGTGGAGGCGAAACGCCGCGCCGCTGCGAACACGCTCCTTTGGAACATGGAGATCAGCCGCGTTGGTCGCACTTATGTTTTGAGCATCAGCTACACCTCTCCATCGTCTTCTCTCGCTGCGAAGATCGCCAACGCGATCGGAGAGGCCTATCTGGTTGACAAGCTTAATTCGAAATATGAGGCAACCAGGCGCGCAAGCGGCTGGCTGCAGGATCGCATAGCCGAACTGCGCCAGAAGGCTTTGGACTCGGATCTTGCCGCCCAGAAGTTCCGCAGTTCCAACGGCCTCGTTGCTGCCGGCTCGGTTCTGGTTGCTGACCAGCAGTTGTCCGAACTCAACAGCGCATTGATCGTCGCGCAGTCCGATACCGCAAAAGCTGAGGCGCGCCTGCAGCGGATCGCGCAGATCATCGCTTCGGGCCAAGGAGACGCGATCGTTACGGATGTTCTCGACAGTTCCATTTCCAACGAACTGCGCCAGAAATATCTTGATGCCTCCAAGCGGGAAGCGCAGATATCCGATCGTCTCGGAGTCAATCATATTCAAGCGATCAGGCTGCGCAGCGAAATGACGGAATACAACCGTCTGATGTTCGAAGAGGTCAATCGTATCGCCGAAAGCTACAAGAGCGATCTCAACGTTGCCAAGGCCCGGGAAAAGAGCCTGACGGATTCGGTCGCGCAGGCCACAGGCATCAGCGCCACCGCGAGCGAGACCCAGGTACAGCTGAGAGAACTCGAGCGGGAAGCTGACACCTACAAGAACATGTACCAGACCTTCCTGCAGCGGTATCAGGAGGCCATACAGCAACAGTCCTTCCCGGTCACAGAAGCACGTATCATCACGCGAGCAGCTGCACCCGACAGTCCGAGCCATCCCCGCAAGCCATTGGTGCTGGCACTGTTCGTGATTATCGGTGCCGCGGTCGGGAGTGGCCTTGGCGCGTTTCGCGAGTTCCGGGACCGTTTCTTCAGAACCGGCGAACAGGTTCGCGACGTTCTCAATCTGGAATTTCTGGGCATTGCGCCAATAGTGGCTCCGGCAAAGGCCGTCGATGCTCCGGATAGCTCTGACGGTCGTGGCATCGGCCAGGTTCGAAAGACCCATGCCGTTTCGAATTACGTCATCGATCACCCACTCTCCGCCTTCGCGGAAACGCTTCGAAGCGCCAAGATTGCTGCAGACCTCGCGCTTACCGGCAAGAGTTGCAAGATCATCGGCGTCGTTTCGTCATTGCCTGGAGAAGGCAAGTCAACGATTGCGGTGAATTTTGCCGAGTTGCTGGCGGGGCAAGGAAACAGAACCGTCCTGATCGACGGCGATTTGCGCAACCCGGGCGCGACGCGGGCGATCGGGAGACATGCGGAATCCGGCCTTCTTGAAGTGCTCATCGACAACAGGGATCCGCAGTCGCTTTTCCTCCGAAACGATCGGACTAAACTTGCGTTTTTGCCTGCAGTTGTCCGTCACCGCATTCCGCATTCGTCCGAACTGCTATCGTCCGCGCGCATGCGCCAGGTACTCGCAGACATCAGCAATACCGCAGACTATATCATTATCGATCTGCCGCCTCTCGGCCCGGTCGTCGATGCCCGCGCCATTGCAGGCCGAATTGACGGGTTCATCTTCGTCACCGAATGGGGCAAGACAGCACGCCGGGTCGTTCGTCAGGTTCTCGCTTCCGATCCCTATGTCCGCGACAAGTGTCTTGGTGTTGTGCTGAACAAGGTCGACCAGGAACGGATGAAGCTCTACCGAGCCTATGGCTCCAGCGAATATTATTACTCGCGATACTCCCAGTACTACCAGGAAGGCTGAGAATGACGCGGCGTGGTCGCAGACCGCTTCTCATCGGAGCGGTCGTCCTGCTCTGCATGGGAAGCCTGGCGATCTCGGTGACACAGATCTCACGCTACGCCCGGTTCGGGACCATGCGACACATCGCGGCCCAGATTGAACGCGACAAACCGGTCTCGCGGGAGTTGCTCGAAGGAACTCTACCGCAGATGAGACTGCTTCTCAGAGACGATGTTTGCCAAAGCGAGTTCGTCAAAGCAGCTGTAACGGTTACGCTCTTCCGGCTGGATACACAAAGCCCGGATGTCGATTACGACAACTGGTCGAGCGCGCTTGGGGAGGCAGAGACCGTGGTTCGCTTTGCGCTTCACTGCCTCCCGAGTGATGGAAACTTCTGGGTCCGGTATGCGATGGTCAGGCAAGCGGTCGGGGAACAGCCAGAGGAAATCGCAAAGCTCGTCACGCTGTCACAGCTTTACGCCCCCGCAGAAGAAAACACGATTGCGGCGCGGTTCCGCTTGTACAATCGCCTAACGCAGCCGAGCCTTACCCTCGCGGCAGCACCGCTGAAAGCGGATCTTGCGGTGGTATGCTCCTTGAAAGGCGCTGCCCTGCGGCGGCGTTTGCCTTTGGCGAACCCAGTCCTTGCCCATGAGGTCCTATCTTACGCGCAAGATTGTCATCTCGGTCGATCGTTGCGCGACAAAACGGGGAGATAGGTTCGTCCATCCGGACCGGGCGTCAGATCGTTCGAGGACGGTCGGTCGCGACCAGTTCTCGAAGGAACAAGTGAACCCGGTTCGCCTCCGCCCTGTTTTTCCTTCCGAGAGCGGAGGACCATTCCGCATGATCCCGGCTCACTCTTGGAGGTAGAGACACGGAACCCGTCGGCGATCGGATCCATTCATTCTGCGAGGGCGCTCCTCAGATGCTCCGTCGCCGGCCTATTGCCACACGGTCAAACACGGCTTCCGTCATCCAGTTTCCCTAGAAATGCAGAAGCACTGTTGCGATAGGCCTGCTGCGTTCCTGCCGACATCCGTCGCCATGACGCATACATCTGCGCCAAACGGTGGTTGCCCGACAGTGACTCGGCATTACGGGCGAGGAAATCCCAGTACAAGGCGTTGAAGGGACAGGCTTTCTCGCCAGTTTTCTGCGACACGTCATACCGGCAGCTTTCGCAGTAATTGGACATACGAGAAATATACGCGCCGCCTGCGGCGTATGGCTTGGAGGCCATAAACCCACCGTCGGCAAACTGACTCATTCCGATCACATTGGGCAGTTCAACCCATTCGTAGGCGTCGGCATAGACTTCCAGATACCAGCGATGGACCGCGTAGGGATCAAGACCTGCCAGCATCGAGAAATTTCCGACCACCATCAGACGCTGGATATGATGCGCGTAGGCATGGGTAATCGTGTGTTTGATCACTGTGGACATGCAGGCCATGTCCGTTTCACCGCTCCAGAAAAAGTCCGGCAGGGGACGGGATGCGGCGAAGAAATTGCTTGTCTCGTATCCCGGCATTTTCAGCCAATAGATGCCGCGGATATATTCGCGCCAGCCGATGATTTGGCGGATGAAAGCCTCGACCGCATTCAGCGGCGCGTGTCCTTCGAAATACGCGCGCTCCGCAGCCCGGCATAGTGCGAGCGGATGGAGCAGTCCAACATTGATGTAGAAGGAGAGAAGCGCGTGGTTGAGGAAAGGCTCTTCGGCCAGCATCGCGTCCTGCGTCTCGCCGAAATTGGGTAGAAAGTCTTGGATAAATCCGTCGGCAGCTTTCTCCGCGTCAGCGCGGGTCACTGCAAACGAGAAATTCTCCGTCGAACCCATATTGTTCGGGAACGTGCGCTCGACGAGCGCAAGAACCTCCTGCGTTGCTGCGTCGGGCGGAAAGACATGATGCTTCGGGCGAAACAGGTCGGGTTTGGCAGGTTTGCGATTTTCACTGTCGAAATTCCACCGGCCACCTTCGGGGTGGTCCCCGTTCATCAACAGGCCGGTCTTGCGCCGCATGTCCCGATAGAAATACTCCATCGTCAGAGCCTTGCGGTCCTTGGCCCAGGCTTTGAACTCCGTCGTCGAACAGATAAACCGCGTGTCCTGCCGCACCTCTACCGGCAGATTTACCAAACCTTGCCACTCTTCCATGGCCGAAAGAACGCGCCACTCGGCAGCTTCGGTGACGATGATCGATCGGGGTGACGTCTCTGCAATCGCGCGCAAAAGCTCGGTCGTGAAGGAGCCTGAATTGTCGCGATCATCAAGCCGCACGTACCGGACGCAGAAGCCTTTCGCACGCAGCTCATCGGCAAAATGGCGCATTGCGGAAAAGATGAAGGCGAGTTTCAGTTTGTGATGCTCGACATAGGTCGCCTCCTCCACCACCTCGCACATCAGGACCATATCCTGCGTGGGATCGGCACCCTCAAGGCTCGATACCGACAAGGATAGCTGATCGCCAAGAATGAAAATGAGGTTGCGGGTTGGATTCACGGCTCCTTTGATCCTCTCCTATAGTGACGGATACCGTGCCTTTCCGCCAAACCCCTGCAAGAGCAGAGGTCGGGATCGAAGAGGGAGCATGTCGATCTTGTCTATCCGGTGAATGCCGACGGGGTCGAAGCGTTGCATTGCTATACGCGAAAATCACAGGCCAATGATGACGGCGCGAGTGTACGCGCCGCCGCCTCCCATTTCGCTCGTCGATTGTCCATTCTCTGATCGGACCGCGAGCTGTGCGCAGACAGGCTTGCCCGTCGGTCCAGCCCCGAGTTCGAACGCTCCTCACGCCGCCCCGCTTTATTCGCGAAGGCTACTGGTCCAGCACCTTCCGTATTTTATCGGCAAGCTGATCGAGACTGAAGGGTTTCTGCAAGAGGTGCGTTCCCCCCTCCAGCACGCCGTTATGGACAACGGCGTTGCGGGTGTAGCCAGTCGTATAGAGAATATTCAATTCCGGCATCAGAACCTTGGCGGCGTCGGCCAATTCTCGGCCTGTCATCCCCGGCATCACGACATCTGTAAACAACAAGGTCGGCTTGAGACCTGCCCTGATCAAGGTGAGCGCCTGCTCGCCCGATGCGGCTTCGACGACGGTATATCCCAGTTCCCGAAGCGCCTCGGTGGAGAAAACGCGCACGCGCTGGTCGTCCTCTACGACAAGGATCGTCTCGGAAACGCTGCCCCGGCCCGGCTGCTTGACGACGCCCTGGATGTTTACGGGGGCTTCGACCTCACCGTGATGCCGCGGCAGGTAGATCTTGATAGATGACCCGACGCCCTCTTCCGAATAAATTTTGACGTGCCCGCTCGACTGCCTGACGAAGCCGAAGATCTGGCTTAGTCCCAGACCCGATCCCTTGCCGACCTCCTTGGTGGTGAAAAACGGATCGAAAGCCTTCGCCATAACCTCGGGCGTCATCCCCGTTCCGGTATCCGATACGGCAATCATGACATATTGCCCGGCTGCCACTGCATTGTCCTGCGCGTATTCGTCGGAAAGATACGAGTTTGCGGTTTCGACCGTCAGGTTGCCGCCGCGGGGCATGGCATCGCGGCCATTCACGGCGAGGTTGAGAATGGCGTTTTCCAGCTGACTGCTGTCGGCATAGACTTTCCACAGTCCGGCCGCCAAGACGGTTTCCACGGAAACATGCTCCCCGAGCGTGCGGGTCAGCAATTCCGACATTCCGGCAATCATGCGATTGGGGTCGATCACCTCCGGCTGAAGCGGTTGCCGTCGCGAGAAAGCGAGCAGGCGGTGCGTCAGTGACGCAGCTCTCGTTGCGCCATCCTTTGCGGCCTCGATGTAGCGGCCGACATCGACCTCACCTCGCGCCAACCGCTTTTCGAGCAGGCTGATCGAACCCAGTATGACGGCAAGCATATTGTTGAAGTCATGCGCGATGCCGCCCGTGAGCTGGCCAACGGCTTCCATTTTCTGCGCCTGGCGCAACTGGTCCTGCGCGTCGACCAGCTTCGCGGTTCTTTCTTCCACTTCACGCGCCAGTTCCTCGCGGGACTTCGACAGAATATCGCGTGCATCAACGATGTCCTGGATATCGGTGCATGTCCCGAACCAGCGGCTGATTTCGCCATCCTCCTTCCGCACAGGCTGCGCGCGGCCGAGAACCCATCGATAGTTACCGCTACGATGTCGGAGGCGGTACTCGATGTGGTAGGGCTCTCCTGTGACGAGGCTGCGACGCCAGGTGGACCAGGCGCGATCCTGATCGTCAGGGTGGAAAACGCCGTTCCATTCCTCGCCGTCTGTCGAGCCTTGCGGGACGCCCGTGAAGTCGTACCAACGCTGGTTGTAATAATCGTGGTGGCCGTCGGGTTGCGTGGCCCAGATCATCTGGTCGATCGAATTGGTGATCGCACGGAAGCGTTCCTCGCTCTCCCGCAGCGCGATTTCGACAACGCGGCGATCGGTGATGTCAAATGACACACCCGGAAACCGCAATGGTGTACCGTCCGGCGCAAGCGTGACGCGGCCTTGGGCAGTCACCCACCGGACGGAACCATCCGCGTCGACGAGCCGGTATTCCTGCGAAAATATAGTGCCCGTCTTCAGCGCTTCGTCGATCGCGGATTGAAGGGCCGGCAGATCATCGGGATGAACCAGACGGAAAAAAGCACCGATCGGAGCGCCGCTGGCGGCAACGCTCCGCTCAACGCCGTAGATCTTGGCAAATCGCGCGTCGGCCACTACGCTGTCGTTCGGGATGTCCCAGTCCCACGTCCCGACAGTTTCTGAGGCGCCGAGTGCGTATTCCAGTCGCTCTTCGCTCGCCCGCAACGCCCGTTGCGCAGAGAGGCGGGCGGTCGTCTCGGTACCTTGGTTGAAAACCCCGACGACACGACCTTCCGCCGAAAAGATCGGTGCGAAGCTGTAGTCCCAATGCGTATGCTGAACGCGTCCGCCGCGAAGCATCAGCAGCATTTGATCGGCCACACGAAAACCCTTGCCCGTCTCGACGACGGCCATGAGTTGCGGTTTTATGATATCCCAGATGTCCGCCCAGACGGTCGACGCGGGGCGACCCAATGCCCACGGGTGTTTCTCTCCAGCGATCGGCGACCACGCATCGTTATAAAGGAGACGCATTTCGTCTCCCCAGTAGATGGCAGTTGGCAGGTCGGTATTGAGGCACAAGGCCAGCGTGGTCTGCAGCTCTATCGGCCAGTCCTCGATAGGTCCTAAGCTGGTTGTGTTCCAATCGACCGCGCGAATCCGCGAAGCCATTTCGCCTTCTATCTCTGAAAGGATCTGCATCACGTCAGAGGCTCACTGGCTGTTCGGCACATGAAGGCTACGCTCATTTCAGTTTAATGGCTTCAGTCTGGAGATCGGGTCTAACAGAAAACGGGAGGGGTGGGGAGACGGTGTTTGACGCGTGGAGGATGGTGGCCACAGTCTGTGTTCAACCTCTAAGGCGAAGAGTTGTTTCCGCAGAATATTCCCGAGAAGCCGGTCTTCTCGCGCAACTGCTGTCTCCGGCAAAACCAGAGGCGGCGTCTTGGCGGACCGGTATGAGTCAGCGAGCCCTCGGTACGGCGCAAGAGGTCACCGAATTAACCACACCGCCAAAAGACCAACAGCGACGACTGTTGTTGCGGCACCGTAGCCGTAAAACGATTCAAGCAATTTGCGGTGCATGGGTTTCGTATCTCCATCCCGTGCGTCGGACGGGGCCCCGGTCATTGTCATTTATGCAAAGGTCTCAGTCGAATTCGTCGCCTCAAGCAATCCCTCGCGTCGTAACGGTAAACGCGGAGTCATCCCTTGGTCGCTCTGCATAACGCCGTTTGCGCAAAATGGTTCCATAAGAGCATGTCAAAGCATACACTCTCTGATGGTCTGGAGAAGTACGCCCGGCCCATGGGGTTTGGGGATAAAGCGTTCTGCAAACGTAAGCTCGGATTGTTGAAGCGTCCAGTTTCCCGACGTGAGGATGATCCGGATCGGGGGCCATCTATCGCGCACCATCCGAGCGAGTTCCACCCCTTCACCCTCGGAAAACAGGTCGATATCCGTCAAGAGAAGTTGGATATCGAAGTTGCTCTCCAGGATGTCTATGGCTTGGGCTGCATCGACCGCGGCAAAAACCTCGTACCCGGCATCTTGCAACTCCTCCACCAATATAAATCGGAGGACGGGCTCATCTTCAACGACGAGAATAACTCCGGCTTGGCTCATTTCGGACCTCGGCATCACATTCTCTGTACGTTACCGTACAATTGAACATTTTGGCGAGGCATCAGTTCCGACTTTTACACAGGGCGTTGCCTGAATCTGAGCCGAACTCTCATTCACATCCTCTACGGCTTGATGATCGGGCGGACGAGAAGTCGCGACAAGACGTTTCGGCCGCGTGTGTAAGGCGCGAGATCGACGTCGCTAACCAGCCTTGCCCCGCCTTCCCGGCGCTCGAGCGTGATCTTGCGGCTGTGAAACTGTTCGAGCTCTACGCGGTGTGCCACGCTCAGGATTGTGGCATTGGGCAGCTCGTCGATCATCATCTCCATGATTTTGTCCTGCGTCTTTTCGTCGAGAGCGGAGGTGGCTTCATCAAGGACAATGATGTCAGGGTCGTTAAGGAGAAGCCGGGCAAACGCCAACCTCTGCTTCTCTCCTCCTGACAGCGTGTGGTCCCATGGCGCTTCGTCCTCGATCCTGTCGCGCAGGTGCCCGAGCCCGACTTTATCGAGGGCAACATGAATTTCTTCTGCCGACCACGTGTCTGCCGGTTTCGGGTAGGCGACGGCGCGACGCAGAGTGCCCGAGGGGATATATGGTTTCTGGGGCAGCATGAACAGTTCCTGGCCCTTGCGGAAGTTGACACTTCCTTCTCCCCATGGCCACAGCCCCGCAATGGCTCGCACCAGCGTACTCTTGCCGGATCCGGATTCACCCGCCACGAGGACGCGTTCGCCGGGCCCGATCTCCACCTGCGTTTCCTTGACAACGGCAGTGCCGTCGCCAAGCGAAACGGAGACCTCGTTCAGGCTGAGCATGGTGTCACCCTCAGTTTCGCCATGCTTGATCCGTCCGACAGTTTCGTTCTGTTCGGCCTGTTCCAAACCATCAAGCGAAACCATCAGCGAGGCTACGCGACGGGCGCAGGCATTCCAGTCGGCGAGACGGGGATAGTTGTCGACCAGCCATCCAAACGCACCTTGAACGATTGTGAATGCCGACGCCGCCTGCATGACCTGACCCAGTGACATGCTGCCATCGAGGAACTTTGGCGCACAGAGCAAGACCGGAACGACCGGTGCAATGAGCATCGATCCGTGTGAGACCAAGGACGTGCGCATATATTGCCACGCAAGCAGCCGCCACTGCTGACGGACATTTGCGAAGGTCCGATCGAGATCGTTGCGCTCCTCCTCTTCGCCGCCCAGCAGCGCGATGCTCTCGCCGTTTTCCCGCACGCGCGTCAGCGTATAGCGGAACTCCGCTTCGACCTGGTTCTTATTCTCGGACACTTTCACAAAGTTCCGGCCGATGACCGCGATCGAACTCGATGTGATGATGGCATAGACGACCGCCGCAATCACGAGGAAGCCAGGTATGGTGACGTAATTTCCGGCGATCGGAATCGTCAGCGCGCCACCGATCGTCCACAGGACGACGATGAAGGTCGACGCCGACACGAAAGCCGAAATCACCCCTGAAGTGAAATCCACGGGCGATTCCGTCGCGATCCGCATATCCTCGGAAATGCGGGCTTCCGGGTTCTGGTGATCGCCGCCGATCAGGTTCAGCTGGTAGTAGCGCCCATTCGTAAGCCACCGCGAGATCAATGATTTCGTGAGCCACGAGCGCCAGCGGCGCTGCATCAGCATGCGCAGATAGACCTGCGAACTGACGAGCGCGACGCTTCCAAGCACGAGCGGCGGAAACAGAAGGCCTAGCGAATAGACCTGATCGGCATTCCGCTGTTCGATCGCATCGAACAGTCCGCGGTTCCAGACATTGATACCATACTGGAAAGCGACGTTGACACCGATGAGCGCGAGAAGCGTTATCGAGCATACCCAGGCGATCTTGTCGCCATCGCGACCCCAGTAGCCGCGAGCGCTGACCCAGAAACGTTTGAGAAGATAGGCGCGCCGTGCCTGTTCTGCCTGTTCCGGGGTAAGGGTGGCGGCTGTTGCGCCTGGCTTGGTCGAGGTGGTTTCTGACATTGACACTCCGGTTGAGATCGTCCGCTGGGCAGCGCACTTAGAAACTGTAGAAAGATTGACGGAAACGGAAAGCAGGTGGGGTAGGTGTGGCCTATGCCTGCGGATCGAATGGCGCGGCTAAAGCGACAAGCTGCGCTGCGGCCATCGCTCTCGTGTCAAACATGATTTGCTTTGCTGGAGTGCCAAAGTGGCGTTGTGCGAAAACGCTATGTTCAATCATCGTTTCTCCTCCCCTGATACCCGCAGGTGGCGCAGAAACGTAGTTTGGAACATTAAGGTTCCTGCCGCCGGAAAGACGATAGACACTAGGATTTTTGAGGGGTGTCGGGACTAGGTTCCCAGTCGCCCGTAGGCCTCCCCGTTGAGCGAGCGTCGACGGGGTATGGCCACGGAAAAGGACACGTGAATCTTGTGTCGACATCTGTCAGTCGGGGAGGAGGGCGTGACCGGACATTGTCCGGTCACGGAAAAGGTTCAGCGGGCGTTGTACTTCCCGTCTACCTCGTTGATCGCCTGGACATTTCCGGCCGAGCGACCGTTCTCGTCAAAAGTCTGCGCCAGATAGGCGTCTGCAATCGCCTTGGCCAGTTCGGTGCCGATCACGCGGGCGCCCATGGTAATGATCTGGGCGTTGTTGGAGAGGGCGGCGCGTTCAGCCGAATAGGTATCGTGTGTCAGTGCGGCGCGGATGCCGGGGACCTTGTTGGCCGAGATGCAGACACCGATGCCGGTTCCGCAAACCAGGATGGCCTTGTCATAGGTGCCGTCGATGACACCGGAGGCGACCCGGTCGGAAAGCGTCGCGTAGAACGCATCGGGACCGGCATCGGTACGCGATACTTCATGCACGTCGAAACGGTCCTTCAGATGATCAGCGAGAACCTTTGCCAGGCCTTCGCCGGCGCTGTCTCCTGCAATTGCAAGCTTCATGGTCATGTCTCCTCAGAGTTTGGCGGCACATTTTGCCAGGATGTCGAGATAGCCCTCGGCATTCCAGGCGGAACGGCCAATGAAGAGCCCGTCGATATGAGGGCTCGAAATCAGTTCTTCGCAATTGCCGGGATTGACCGACCCGCCATAGAGGCAGGGGATGCGGCGTCCAAGGATGGACTGCGCCACATCGATGATCTCGGCATGGCGGGCGGATGCGTAATCTGCGGTGGCGGGAATGCCATTCTCGCCGATCGCCCAGACCGGTTCGTAGGCGAGCAGGATCTCGGCGTTCTTCTGGTCGCCCGACAGTTTGGAAAGGGCACCGCGAACCTCATCCGCAAGGACCTGCTGTGCGTTGCCGCTGTCGCGATCGGCGAGCGTCTCTCCGATGCAGATCAGCGGGATGAGCCCGTGGCGAACCGCTGCTTCGGTTTTTAGCCCGACGTTTTCATTCGTCTCGCCGAAATGCTCGCGCCGCTCGGAATGGCCGAGCTCGACGAGGTCGAGATTGCAGTCCTTCAGCATCAGCGGCGAGATTTCGCCGGTCCAGGCACCCTGATCGGCCCAGTGCATGTTCTGCGCGCCGACTTTGACGGAGGTTCCGGCAAGGGCAGCCTTGACCTCGCGCGTGGCGGTAAATGGCGGAATGACGAAGCGCTGGATGCGTGAATCCCTGTCTTCATCGGCTGCCTTCACGGCGGCCGCGAACTCCAGAGCTTCGGCAAGCGTCTTGTTCATCTTCCAGCTGGTGCCGATCCAGAAGCTTGGCGATGTGGTCATCGATGTGATCCTCCCGACGATGCGATGGTCAGTGTGACGCCCGTGTCTTCGATGTCTCGAAGCAGTTGGGCCTCAGGCTGATTGTTGGTGATGACGGCGGCGAATTGATCGAGACTGGCGAGGACATGCAGCGCCGTGTGGCCAATCCGCTCGTGGTTGACGAGCAGGTAAGCGCGCGCCGACGATGCCATCATCGCCCGTTTAACCCGGATCACGGCGTCGTCCATGTGATAGGCCTGCCCCGATGCGACGGCCGGGGTTGAGATGAACGCAACGTCGGCTCGCAGCCGCGATAAAGCCTCTTCCGTGACCACGCCGAAGAATGCGTTGAACTTGGGCGAATAGACGCCGCCGAGGGCGATCAGCGTGATGCCGGTCTCGGTTTTCAGCCGCTCCATGACGGCCGCGTTGTTGGTGATAACCGTCAGCGGACGTTTGTCGGCCAGTGCCTCGCCGAGCACGGCCGCCATCGATCCGTCATTGACCATGACGGTCATACCGGGTTCGACCAAATCGACAGCCGCCTTGCTGATGGCGTGCTTGGCGGCATGATCCTGACGTTCGCGGATCCGAAAATCGCTTTCGAACTGGGTACCTGCGTCGATCGTTGCGCCGCCGCGCACTTTGCGAAGCACCCCTGCCTGCTCAAGCTCATCCAGATCACGGTGAACGGTCATCTTGGAGATGGCAAAAAGCTCCGCCAGATCGTCGAGATCGACGGTTCGCTTTTCGATCAGCAGATTGATGATCCGTTGGTGTCGTTCTTCGCGCTTCATCCGAGACCGTCCGCGTGGGATGAAACGGATATAACACCTATATTGTTATAATCAACATTATGGATGTGATTTTGTGGCAGCCATGTTGGCTCTGGAGATTTCGACCAGCGCTATATCGCGTCTTTGACGCGCTGCCACGCATTGAGCAAATGAAGCCCCAATACCTTGGACAAGGTTTTCCCGTCCCGCGCTTCGAGCGCGACGATCATCTCCTCATGCTCGGCCATGGCCGCCGACCACTTGTCCGGACCCTCGTGGCCGATGAACCGGATTCTCTTCAAGCGCGACTGCAGTTGCGCTTGAACGCTGCTAAGTGCCTGGTTGTCCGCGATCCGACAGATTTCGGTATGGATGGCCTGGTTGAGCTTGTAGTAGCGCAGGCGATCCTTCACGTCGTAGCAGGCCCGCATCTCGTCATGCAGTTGCCTGACCCGGGCGATATCGTCATCCGTCGCGGTCTCGCAGGCAAGGCTTCCGGCAAGCTCCTCCAGGTTCTTCAGAACGATGAGCATGTCGTGCACATCCTTGCCGCTGAACCTTTTGACGATCGCGCCGCGGCTTGGAATGAGTTCGACGAGCCCTTCGCTGGCAAGGTACTTGATCGCTTCCCGCAGCGGCGTGCGCGAAACGCCCAGCTGTTCGCCGAGCTGGCTTTCGTGCATCCGCGAACCGGGGGCAAGCTCTCCCTCGATGATCATGTCGCGCAACCGAGTGACGAGCGTGTCGTGCAAGGCCGTCCGCCGGATGGGGCCGGATGGCGAGACAGGCGATTCGGGCAGTGTATCACTCATTTTGAAAGCTCGATTTCTGGACCGCCGTGATGATCAAAGCGTCTCGCCAGGACTATACCAGAACCCGAACGGCACCAAACGTAAAAATGCTGCATACAAAATGCAAAAGACTTGTCCTGCGATTCCGGATGGCTTAGAAACGTCCTCACCGAGGTAGGAGAATTGACCCATGGATATCACCCAGCATCACGATAGCCGTCCAACCATTGCGCTTGCGATGGGAGACCCGGCCGGTATCAGCCCCGAACTGACCGCACAGCTTCTGGCTTTGGATGACATCAGAGAGCAGGCCTATATCGTTGTGATCGGCGATCGGCGCATTCTCGATAAGGGCGCGCAGGAAGCAGGCGTTCAGCCAGATCTGATCTCGGCTTCGCTCGATGATCTTTCGGGTCTCGATCGCTCGAAGCACGCATTTATCGATTTGGGCCATCTCGCTCCGGAAGAGGTGGAGCGCGGCGAAGCGACGCTGGCCGGCGGCACGTTCGCCACGCGCAACTTCCGCACCGCCCTTGAGCTCGCCCATGCCGGAAAGGCCGATGCGGTCTGCTTCACGCCGTTCAACAAGAAGGCGATGCGCTTTGCCTATCCGGGCTACGATGACGAAATCCGTTTCGTCTCGGACGTTCTGTCGTTCACCGGCAAGATCCGCGAGTTCAACGTTCTCGAAAAGATCTGGAACGCACGTGTCAGCTCGCACATCCCGCTCAAGGAAGTGGCTGCCAACCTGTCCGTGGACCGGCTTCTGTCGGAACTCGAACTGACTGTTTCTTGCCTGAGGGCCGCCGGTATCGATGAGCCGCGCGTCGCGGTCGCCGGTCTCAACCCGCATGCGGGCGATGGCGGCAGCTTCGGAATGGAAGAAATCGAGATTATTGAACCCGCCGTTGCCGAAGCAAAGGCGCGCGGTTACGGCGTCGAGGGTCCGTTCCCGGCCGATACCGTGTTTCTTCGCGCCATGAAGGAAGGCTATCACGCCGTCCTCACCATGTATCATGACCAAGGTCAGATCGCCATGAAGCTGATTGGCTTCGACAAGGGCGTGACGATGATGGGTGGCCTGCCATTCCCGCTTTGCACGCCGGCTCATGGCACGGCCTATGACATCGCAGGCAAGGGAATAGCCGATATCGGCGCGACCCGTGAAGCGATCCTGCTTGCGACTCGTATGGCAAAGCGCCAGCGCCTGGCAGCACAGGCCGCGTGATCACTTGATCATAAATGACCGGCCGTGAATGGCCGGTCATCTCAGCCCGAGAGGACGCGGGCTTGGCGCATGTCGGTCGGCTTGAACGCCGGCTGCCAAATGTCAGAGTGTGCGGCTTCCCTGCGCCATCAAGAGCGCGGTGGCGTCGCGGTTGGAGGACGACAATGACAAGTTCAGCTCCCAAGTGGACGCGTGAGACCTGGCCGATCGCGGCCGCAATGATTCAATACCCCAATATGTTGCCGGACGGTCGTTCGGTTCAGGATCAGACCGTCGAGGAATGGGCCAAGACTGTCGCCGAAGTCGCAGATGCAGGCTTTACCGAACTCGATCCCACGGACAGCTGGCTCCGCGTCGCCGATCTTTCGGCTGATCGCCGTCGTGCGTTCTGCGAGGTCGTGAAAGATGCAGGGATGACCATCCCGGCAATCTCGACATCGCGGCGCAGCGTCATCGACGAGAAACACGGCGACGAGTATCTCGCCTACAGTCACCGCGTCATCGAGACTGCCGCCGAGATCGGTGCGCAGAGCGTTTCCTTCGGCTTCTTCGAGCCGCTGACGGACAAGCAGAAAAGTGCCTTGTGGTTCTGGACCGAGCAGGGTGCCAGGAACCCGGATGATCCCGCAACGTGGAACAAGGCGGTCACCCGTATTGCCGAACTCGGCAGGCACGCCGCAGAGGTCGGCATCGACGTTTCCCTCGAAATGTACGAGGACACGTATCTCGGAACGGCGGACAGTTCTGTCCGCTTCGTCGAGGAAGTCGGTCTGGCCAATGTCGGCATCAACGCCGATCTCGGCAATCTCATCCGTCTCCATCGGCCGGTCGAGCACTGGCTGCAGATGATGACGAAAGTCGCGCCTTTCGCCAAATACTGGCACGTCAAGAACTACATGCGGATCGAGGACGAGCAGGCGGGCCTCATCGCCAGCCACCCGGTTCCGCTCGAATCCGGCTTGATCAACTATCGCACAGCAATCAAGCTTGCGTTGGAACACGGCTTCAACAGCCCGTTCCTGTGCGAGCATTATGGTGGCGACGGCCTTTCCGTCAGCGCGACCAACCGCGACTATCTCCGGCGCATTCTGCCGCGTACTTGAGGACCGCTTAAATGACGACGATCTTTGATGCCCCAGACGAATTCGCCTCGACTGCGCTTGCCGGCTTTTGCCAGATCTATCCCAACCACGTGCGTCTCATTGCCAACGGTGTCGTGCGCGCCACGAAAGTGCCTGATGGCAAAGTGTCGGTGGTTGTCGGCGGCGGCTCGGGTCACTATCCGGCTTTCGCGGGCTATGTCGGCCAGGGCATGGCCGATGCAGCGGTCGCCGGTGACGTGTTTGCGTCTCCATCGACGGCAGCGGTTGCACGTGTCTGCCGCCATGCGGACAATGGCGGCGGCATCATTCTCGGCTTCGGCAATTATGCAGGCGACGTGCTGAACTTCGGGGTCGCCGCAGAGCGCCTTCGTGCCGAAGGCATCGATGTGCGCATCATTGCCGTGACCGACGACGTTGCGAGTGCGTCGGCGGACGAACACGCCAAGCGCCGCGGCATCGCCGGCGACCTCATGGTCTTCAAGATCGCGGGAGCGGCGGCGGAAGCGGGGCTTTCGCTGGATGAGGTGGAGCGTATCGCCCGGCTTGCCAATGAGCGGACAGTGTCGTTCGGTGTCGCCTTTGCAGGCTGCACCCTTCCAGGTGCAAAGCAGCCGTTGTTCACGGTCCCCAAAGGCCGGATGGCACTCGGTCTCGGGATCCATGGCGAACCTGGCATCAGCGAGCAGGATATCGCGAGCGCGACGGATCTTGCAGATGTGCTCACGGACAAACTGCTGGCCGAAAGGCCGCAGGGCTGCACGCGCGTCGCGGCCATTCTCAACGGTCTTGGTTCGACGAAATACGAAGAACTTTTCGTTCTCTGGACCGCCGTCCAAAAGAAACTCACCGGGTCGGATCTTCAGATCGTCCTGCCGGAAGCGGGTGAGTTCGTCACCAGCCTCGACATGCAGGGTTGCTCACTGACGCTGACTTGGCTTGATGAAGAGCTTGAGCGCTATTGGGCGGCACCCTGCGATGCGCCGGCATTTCGTCGCGGACGGCCTGAGATCGCTGAATTGCGCACCGACGTCCTCTCCGATGAAGAGGCTGCCCCGGTGATCCCGGCGGCCTCCGAAGCGTCGCAGACGTCGGCTGCCTGCATCTCCGATCTGTTTGGCAGGATTGCCGCCATGCTCAGGGATAAGGAGTCCGAACTTGGCCGCATCGATGCGATTGCCGGCGACGGCGACCATGGGCAGGGAATGCAGCGTGGTTCCGATGCCGCTGCCAAGGCGATGGCCGCTGCCGTATCGGCTGGAGCCGGCGCCCAGACGACGCTTGCGCTTGGCGGCGATGCCTGGGCTGACCGTGCCGGCGGCACATCAGGCGCTATCTGGGGATTGTTGCTGCGGTCGTGGAGCAGCGCACTGAGCGACAACGACGTGCCTGATGAAGCGGCGATTGCCGAAGGCGCGCGCAAGGCGCTCGATGCCGTCACCAGTCTCGGCCGCGCCCGGATCGGCGACAAGACGCTCGTGGATTCGCTTATTCCGTTCGTCGAGACGCTGACGGAGAAGACCGCGGCCGGCAAGTCCCTGCCGGAGGCCTTCAAGGCTGCAGCCGACGCTTCGAGCGCGGCCGCCGAAGCAACAGCTGCACTTACGCCGCGGCTTGGCCGTGCGCGTCCGCTTGCGGAAAAGAGCATCGGCCATCCGGATGCCGGCGCTGTATCGCTGTCCATGGTCGCGCAGCTTGCTGCCGGCTTTATCGCCCGCCGCGGCTGACCCTGAAAAGGTCTGTTCGGTTTCAGCCGAACAGACCGACACAGGTGAGCCACAGGCCGGATGCCAGGGTAATGCCATCCATCACCAGACCGAACGTGCGCTCCGACATGCTGAGGACATACCGTTTGGCAAAGAACGTTCCGGCCATCAGTGACGAACCAATCACGAGACCGCTGATCACGAGATCATGGGTCAGCGCACCTGCCTGATAGAACGTGAAAACCTTTGCGGCCTGCACGAAAATCGAGGCCGCCGCTTCCGTCGACAGGAAGGCGCCCTTGGTCAGCCCGAACGCTAGGAAGGCTGGAATGCTAAGTGGGCCGGTCGACAAGAACATCCCGGTCAGAAACCCGACGACGGCACCGGCGATTGCCATTCCACCGACACCGATGGTGATGTTGCGGTGGCGGATGTATCGCCGAAACGGGACAAGCAACATAATGAAGAGGCCGAGCAGAATGCCGCTGACCGCTGCCGGCAACTGGACAAGGCTTACAGCGCCCAGCGACGCTGCCGGCATGCCGGGGAGCGCATAAGCGAGAACGGCCCGCCAATTGACATGCCTGTGCCAAGCCATCACACGCGCGGTATTCGCCATCAGCCCGGCGATCGCCATGACGGGAATGGCGCGCGCGGGGTCAAACATCGGAACAAGGACGGGCAGGAGAATAAGGCTGGCGCCGGTGCCGATCACCCCGCTCAGGCAACCGGCGACAAAGCCTATGGCGCAGACGAGGATATAGGAGAGCAAGGCTTATCCTCGACGCGAGTTCGGCCACAGGGCCTTTGAGAGCGCGCGGCCAGCGTTCGCGCCGACCGCGCATTGCCTTGGGAGGCTTAGAAGAATGCCTTGTCCTGCTCGCGCCGCAGTTCGAGCAATGCCGAGGTCTCATCGAGTTCGACATCGCCGCAAAGGATCGGCTGGCCCGCCTTGACCGCTCTCTTCAGGGTGCGATTGGCTGCCAGGTAGAAGGGAACTGCCCTGCCATCCGAGAGCGGTCCGGCCGGTATCATCCGCGCCGAAACGTTGACGATCGAGTGATGGTGGCCGCTTGCCGTCAAAACTGTTCCGGCTTCGATATCGGCATCTGCATGCGCGACGAGGTCGATCACCGGCCGCGGCTCGGCAGCACCACTGGAGACGCCGCGCAGGCCGACTTCCAGAATGCTCGTTGCAGCCTCGACGCCCAGAAGATGGCGTGGAATGTAGAGCATGGCGACATCCCCCTTGCGGCTCACGACATGGCCTTTTTCCGCCAGCATCTGCCAGGTCTCCGCGTCGTCGCAACGCACCGTCACGAAGACGCCGCCGGCAAAGCTCAATTCGCCGGGAAGCCGCAGGCAGTGGAAGACGTCGAGCACCTTTGGCGCGCCGAGAAATCCGCCGCTCGAACGCTCGGAAAAGAAATCTGCGACTTCGGTGATCCGCGCGATCGGAACGTGCAGGTCGGCCCGGTCGACCAGGAAGCCCGTGGCATTGGCAACCAGCGTCATTTCACACAAGTCCGGAACTGCCCGCTGCGGAAACTCCGCTGCGATTTCCGATCGTCTTGCCGCGATGGTCGACAGGTCAAGCGTCGCCGGTTCGATCCAGTCGCCAAAATCAGGTGCAGACGCGGTCTTGCCGTTGGAGCTCAGCGTCTTCTGCTTGGGGTCGTAGACGAAATCGTATTCGCTGGCCTTGCCGGCGGCGATGACATCCAGTCCGAGCACTTCCGCCCAGGTGACCAGACCCATCAACAGGCTCGGCTGATCGCCATCGACCGGGGTCACGATGACATTGTTGTTGCGGGCGCGCAGCGCAAGGCCGGGACCGACGACGCTATCGACTTCCTTGGAGACGAGCGCGACATGCTTGCCCGCATCGATCGCAAGCCGGCAGTGTTTCGCCCCGGCTTCCGGATGACCGGTGGCTTCGACAACCACGGAGATCGGAAGGTCGAGGACGACGGAAAGGTCACCCGCCGCAATATAATGGCCGCTCTCCCAGGCCGTCTTCGCCTCGCTCGCGGTTGCGCATTGGGCAATCCTGGACGGATCGATCCCAAGGCCCCGCAGAACGTCTGTCGCGGTTTGCGCCTTCAGATCGACGGCAACGCGGGTGCTGATCAGCGGCGTCTTCAGGCTTTGCGCGATGAAACTGCGGCCGAAGCCGCCGGTGCCGACGATGCAGCATTCCACCGGCACGGACTCTGTGCCGAAATAGGTGTGATAGTTCATGGTGTTCCCCTCCTAAACCGAAACGAAAAAGGCGTGGGCGCGGCTTATGCCGCCGCGTCCACGTTCTTGTGGCTTCTGAGGTACTTGATGAACTTCAGGCTCTGCGGAATGATGAGAAGCGCGAGTGCCACTGTCATGATCGAGCCGACCAGATAGTTCGAGAAGAAGATCCCGAGCGATCCGTCGGAGGCGATCATCGACTGGTGGAACGAGCTTTCCGCCTTACTGCCGAGAACCATGGCGAGAACCAATGGTGCCAGCGGAAATTCCAGCTTGTTAAAGACGAAACCGACGACGCCGAAGATCAGTACGAGCCAGAGGTCGGAGGTCGAATTCGCCACCGTATAGGCGCCAACGAAGCAGATCGCCACAATCATCGGACCAATGATTGCAAACGGGATGCGAAGCAGCGCTGCAAAGAATGGAACGGTCAACAGGACCAGAATGACACCGACGAAGTTGGAGATATACATGCTGGCGATCAGGCCCCAGACGAAGTCTGGCTGCGTGGTGAAAAGCATCGGTCCCGGCGTCAGGCCCCAGATCATCAGGCCGCCCATCATAACGGCTGCGGTTGCAGAGCTTGGAACGCCAAGGGCAAGCATCGGCAGCATGGCGCAGGTGCCGGCCGAGTGGTCGGCGGTTTCCGGTGCAACGATACCTTCGGGACGGCCGGTGCCAAACTTTTCGCCTGGCTTCGACCACTGACGTGCAAGACCATAGCTCATGAACGATGCTGCGGTCGGGCCACCGGGCGTGATGCCCATCCAGATCCCGACGGCAGACGAGCGCACGATCGTGGTGAAGTATTTCGGCAGCTCCAGCATGGTCTTGAAGACGTCGCGCGGGTCGATACGGGAGGCGACTCCGCGGAATTTCAGCCCGTCCTGAACGGTTGCCAGAAGTTCGCCGATCCCGAACAGACCGATGACGACGACCAGGAAGCTCACGCCGCTCAAGAGTGCTTCGATGCCGAATGTCAGGCGAAGCGATCCGGTAACGGTATCCATACCGACAGTGGACAGAAGAAGGCCGAGGCTGAGCGAGACGGCCGTCTTGATCGGCGAAGCGCTGCCCATCCCCACAAAGGCGCAGAAAGCGAGGAAATAGACGGCAAAATATTCAGCCGCGCCGAAACGAAGCGCGAAACGCGCTGCCCAAGTGGACAGAAGCGTGATGACGACGATACCGACGAAGGCGCCGATGCCGGCCGACATGAAGGCAAGCGTAAGCGCGCGGGTCGATTGCCCGGATCGCGCCATCGGATAACCATCGAAAGTGGTCGCCACCGAACTCGGCTCGCCGGGAATGTTGAAGAGGATCGAGGTCGTCGAGCCGCCGAACAGCGCGCCCCAATACATCGACGCCAGAAGGATGATCGCCGAGACCGGGTCCATTGTGAAGGTCAGCGGAATGAGCAGCGATACGCCGTTCGGAGCCCCGAGGCCGGGGAGGACGCCGACGATCAGCCCGAGAAGGACGCCGACGATCATCAGGGTGATGTGCATCGGCGTAAGTGCCGTCGCAAAGCCACCCATAAGCAGTTCAAAATTTTCCATGATCAAGCTCCGGGTGCTTAGTAAATGCCGAGCATTTCTTCGATCGGGCCCTTATGCAGCGGCACCTGGAACGCTTTTTCGAAGACGAAATAAAGCGCGATGGAGAAGACAACACCGATCAGGATCGCGATCCACGGCTTGTAGCCGCCGTTGCGCCAGGCAACGTAGAAGAGATACAGCGCCGTCCCGATATAGGTGCCGAGAAAGACCGTCACGATGACGAAGACGATCATCGGCAGAAGGAAGGAAAGAACCCTTCGCGTCTGTTCCGGCTCAAGGAACGTCTCGCGCATCTCCTCGCTGCCCATTTTCAACCTGAAAATGGCCTGGGCCGCGCTGGCAAAAGCCGCAACGATCAGGATGATGCCGACGTAAAACGGAAAGTAGCCCGGCATGGGGCCGGATTCACTCCAGCTGACGCCGAGTTCCAGGGCACCTGTTGCACCCAGCGCGCCGACGGCGGCAAGCGTGATGGCGGTGACGATCTCGACATGGAGTCGCTTGATACGCATGATTGATTTCCCTCGATCGAAAGATCCGGCACGAACATGCCGGACCTAAAATCGTATTGGCGTCAGGATTTTACTTAACCAGCCAACCTTCGGCTTCGAAGACGCCGACGGCGTTCTTCTCGCTGGTAACAATGAAGTCCTGCAGCTTCTGGCCAGACATGAAATCGCCGGTCTGCGAGGTCTTGCGGATATAGTCGGCCCATTCCGGGGTCTCGCTGACCTTTTTCAGAACGTCGCTGTAGTAGGCGACCGCATCATCAGGCGTTCCTGCCGCGGTCCAGACCGTGCGGGGCATCTTGTAGGACGGAATGTTGACGCCGCTCGAGGCGCAGGTCGGGATGTCGCCCCAGCCCTTGCCGTCATGGACCGGATCGCTCTTGGCCATCGGCTTGTCGGAGAAGACGCAAAGGGGCTTGATCGCGCCTGCTTGCCACTGGCCGACATTCTCGTTCGGATTGTTGACGTTGGCAGCGACATGGCCGCCGGCCAGCTGAACGCCGACTTCGCCACCGCCATTAAAGGGCAGATACTTGAAATTGGTGCCCGTCGTCTGCTCGATCAGAGCGACCAGGGTTTCATCCGTGTCCTTCGACTGGCTGCCTGCAAAGGAAAGCTTGTTCGACGCAGCTTTCGCGGCTTCGATGAGATCCGTCGGCGTCGCGTATTCGGAATCGCCCTTCACCCAGATCAAAAATTCGTCGAATGCGAGCGCTGCGACGGGACGCAGGTCCTCCATCGAATAGGCGAGCTTTGCGACATGCGGCAGGAGATAGGCGTTGTTGGTTCCGAAGTAGAGCTTGTTCGGATCGCCTTCATTCTTGCGAGCATAGAGAAACGCTTCCGCGCCGCTGCCGCCGCCCTTGTTGAGGACCACCATCGATTTTTCCATCAGCTTGTGCTTGGCGATGATCGACTGGATGGTACGGGCAAAGTTGTCGGTACCGCCGCCCGGGCCGGATGCGACGACAAACTCGACGGGGCGTGTCGGTTCGAAGGCAAGCGCCTGTCCCGCCAGCACGACCGCGGCCGCAAATGTCAATCCTACGGATAGCTTCTTCATCTTATTCCTCCTTTAGATGAAATGACTGCAGGTTTGCCTACAGCCGATCGGTCCTCGTGTTCACGAAGCGGCAGCGAACTGCGTCCTCGGCGCACCTCGTGATATCGACCCGGCAATGAGCGGCCAGGCAGACGCCGGCTGCGATCTCGTGATGTCGGGCAATTTTTTAAATTCGAATGAGAAAGAAACGAGCGCGCTGAAGCCACTCTGATCGTGGCGGTTGGGCCTCGCCGAGACGCCTGTTGCGGGCGCAAGTCCGACTGATTTTGGGCTTCGTCCTGACGCCATAATCTCCTCCATCCGAGGAAAATCATAGGCCATCTATTAGCACACATCAAGTCTTCAGAATTTTGTATACAAAATTTTGCGGACAGGAGAGTGCACGCGGCGATACGATAATCAGCGTGATCTAATCGATTTGCTCTTGATTTACGCCATAGCTCGACTGTTCAAACTCGCGTTTGCGAACACGAGTTTGAACGGATCACGAGATTTTTTTTAGAGAACTTAGGCTGATCGGCACCGGAAACCGTCATGCGGATAGCACAACAGCAACCTTAGATTCAGGTCCCGATCGGCGATTCGCAATCGCAGCCAGGTCTATTCAGCCTTCGACTGCGTGCTACCCAAAGAGAGCCGTCCGGGCGACCTCAGGCGCGGTGCCGGTCATGCCGGCTTCGTTCGCCATCGGCAGCCGGTAGTATTTGCGTGCAGTCCCCGCAAAGAGTTTTGCCTGATCTCTCAGGGAATAGCGTGCCGCCACGTCCTTGAAGCCCGAATAGATCGTGTCAAATGAACCGCATAGACTATCGACCGGGAAATTGCTGGCAAACATCGTCCGCTCGGCTGAGAACATAGCAATGGTTTCGGTAATGATGGCGCTGTTGTCCTCGATTGACCAAGGCCGCCCTTTCTGGCCG